>Ga0098052_1000692_pt1 | contig 21217 bp, 13 predicted proteins | sample 15_taG_FD_81591 | JGI IMG/M metagenome (GOLD analysis project Ga0098052, IMG submission 81591) | Marine viral communities from the Subarctic Pacific Ocean - 15_ETSP_OMZ_AT15312 metaG | ecosystem: Environmental > Aquatic > Marine > Oceanic | place: Pacific Ocean | collected 2015-01-18
AGTTCATGCTTCTTGCGAGCACTACATCGAGACCAGAGAGATAGACAAAGAGTTAGCATTTAAAGAAATCGATGATTACTGGGATGAGAATCAAGAGGGAATTACAGAGTACGTTGAAGCTAACGGTTTCTGCAAGTACTCTCCTGAACGCGAACAATGGAAGCAGATAGCCTCTGACATTCTCGACGATGTCCCCAGTTTCTTAGATGAGACTTTCCCTGGGTGGAAAGGTGTAGAAGCTGAAGAGCAGCTCTACGAAGCAATCCAGAATGATGAGATGCAGTTTAAAGGTTTCATCGATGCAGTCATCATTAATAAGAACAAGAAAGGACAGCCAAAGATATGGCTCCTTGACTGGAAAACTGCAGGCTGGGGATGGAGACCTCAAAAGAAGCAAGACTTCAATTATCAAATGCAGCTTCTTCTTTACAAGCACTTTTGGGCTGAGAAACACAACGTCAATCCTAGGGATGTAAAGATAGGGTTTATCCTTCTCAAGAGAGATGGAAAGAATGGAAAGCGCTGTGAGCTTGTTGAAGTATCAGGTTCTGAGGCCAAGCTAGAGAAAGCAACAAAGGTTGTGAGATCGATGCTTGCTGCAGTGCGCAAAGGTTTCTTTCCAAAAAATTACAGTGCATGCCGTTGGTGTGAGTTCAAAGGTACGGAGCACTGTAGCGGTTCTTGATTTTTTATAAAAATTAATAGTGTGTGTATGATAGTACGCAACCCTGGGGACTAGATGAAAAAAAAGAAAATTTTATTGCTGAGCGATCACTTACTAAGCACGTCAGGTGTTGGGTGTCAGTCTAGATTTTTATCGCTTGGGCTCGCTGAAAAGGGCGATTGGATGATCAGGCAACTGGGTGCTGCCATTAAGCACGAAAATTACGATATGGCGCAGCCTCACCCAGATATCTTAATTAAACCTGTTGATGGCTTCGGCGACAGAGACACGATTCGGCAGCTTTTAGCAGTTGAAAAGCCAGATGTGCTTCTTCTTTTCACAGACCCGCGGTTTTTTGTCTGGATTTGGCAGATGGAAGATGAGATACATCAGGTTTGTCCTATCGCATATTGGCATGTGTGGGATAACGATCCATACCCAGAATTTAATAATGTGTTCTACCAGTCAACCGATCTTATTAATTGTCACTCCTACAAGACCTATGAACTTGTTAGTGAAAGACACCCATCAAAAACTAACTTCATACCTCACGCCCTCCCGGAAGACATTTACTTTCCCATGAAGCCTGAGGAAGTCACCAAAAATAAGAAGCTTCTTTTAGGTGAAGATAGACTAGATCACTTTACTGGAATCTGGATTAATCGAAATGCTAAGCGAAAAAGACCAAATGATGTCTTGATGTCTTGGAAGATGTTTTTAGATGATCTTGAGAAAAAGCACGGTCATAGAAATGCAACTTTGATCATGCACACTGACCCTTTTGATCAAGAGGGCCCAAATCTACAGAGCACAATGGAGCTACTTGGTATTGTTGATAACGTCTCGATATCAGCGCAGAGGATAGACTTTAATCAAATGAATATCCTTCATAACATATCTGATTTCTGTGTCAATATTGCCTTGAATGAAGGATTTGGGTTAACTACACTAGAATCAATGCAGTGCGGAAAACCGATCATAGCACTCAAGACAGGCGGCCTGACAAGGCAGGTAGTAGACCATAGAGATGGATCTGAGAACGGAATAGCTCTAGATCCTGATGTCAGATCTCTTGTGGGGAGCCAGATGGTCCCTTATATCTACGAAGACTACTGTAAAAACGAAAGTACTTCTGAGGCTTTTATGAAGATGTATGAACTCGGCCCAGAAGGTAGAAAGAAACTAGGTCAAAAAGCTAGAGAATATGTTCTGTCAGAATTTAAGCTTCAAAAGACTGTTGATTTGTGGGATGAGAGCCTAACAAAGCTCATCGAAGACTGGAAGAATGACAGGGAAAAAATCTATAAGCCCTGGAGAATGAAAGAGATGTCAGGAAAATGAGAAAAGTTGTTTTAAGAGCACCTGTTCTTACCCAAAGCGGATACGGGGTTCACAGTAGGCAAGTGGCACGCTGGCTCATCGGATTAGCAGAAGCTAACCAGATAAACTTGACAATCCAATGTGTACCCTGGGGTGATACTACGTGGTTTACTAATGGTGATGCACTTGAGGGATTAATTGGTAAAATTTTCAAATATTCGGGACCAGAGGTCCAGGGCGCCGACGTTTCTTTCCAGGTGATTCTTCCAAATGAGTGGCAAGATATTGCCAAGTATAATGTGGGAATAACTGCAGGAATAGAGACGGATAGGTGTCACCCTGCCTGGATAAACGCAGTAAACTCTATGAATGCTGTAGTAGTTCCGTCCGAGCATGCCAAGAAATGCTTTACAAATACGGGAAGAATAAACAAGGATGTTATTGTTATTCCTGAGTCTTTTCCGGATGTTCTCACCCAAGAACCAGATCTTGAAAAATTTGACTTTAACACCGACTTCAACTTCCTTGTTTTCGGACAGCTTACAGCGATGAATTTTCAAGATGATAGAAAAAATATCTTCAACACGCTTAAGGTTCTGATCAATACATTCAAAGACAAGGAAGATGTCGGGATTATTCTAAAGTCTAATGTAGGACGATCTACAATCATGGATTTTAAGCACATCCAGGGAGTTTTGACTGCAGCTTTAAAATCTATCGGTCATAAGGGAAGTCCAAAAGTTTATCTCTTGCATGGAAATATGTCTGATGACGATCTACGGGATCTTTATAAGCACCCGAAAGTTAAAGCCCTTGTAACGATGACAAGAGGCGAAGGCTTCGGGCTACCGATCTTAGAATCAGCTGCATGCGGAGTTCCCATCGCCGCCACACGCTGGTCAGCCCATACTGATTACATGACAAGAGATTCTTATTTGAATATCAAATATGATCTTGTAGAGATTAGCGATTCCAAAGTTGACGGTAACCTGTTTATCAAGGGAATGAAGTGGGCAGAAGCCAGTGAAAAATCTGCATCTGAGGAGTTAGAAAAGCTTTATAAGTATTATTCTGTTTATGATAAAAGAGCTCGTGCACACCAGGAGGTAATCCTTGAAAGTCACAGCTTTGATTCAATTCAGGGGAAATACCAAGAGCATTTTTATAAGCTGTTATGTTCATAGGGCTGATAACATTAAGCGTAATATGCGTAATCCAGTTCTTTTTTATAGTTCGATTTGCAAGAACTGTATTTCAATTTGAAGATAGGATAGAGCTCGCGCTAGATAAGATCGATGAGTCTTATGGCGTAATTAGCGAGATATTAGAGCGTCCTCTTTTTTTTGACAGTCCTGAAATTAGAGAAGTTCATAGGCAGATTGGCATGGTCAATACCTATTTACTGAGCGTCGCCAGCGACTTGGCTAATGTCGAAGTCGATCAAGAAGAGGAATGAGATTTGACAACTCCCAAAAAAGGCAAAGGTAAGCGTAGAAGAAAAAATACAGATCCAAAAGTAGCGCAAAAGAAAAAGCAGATAAAGCTGTATTTTAATGAAGGTACACAGAAAGCAATCGAAGAATTCCAGGCGGCAGAAACTGACGAAGAAAAAAATGAAATCTACACTGAGTCTATTCTACCGGCATTTGACAAGCTTTCAGAAAACTTAATCTTCATTCATAAGTTCACATCACTTCATGAATCTTATGAGGATTTAAAAAATGACTGCGTTACTTTTCTGTATGAGACACTTTATAAGTTTGATCCCTCGAGAGGGACAAAGGCATTTTCATATTTCAATGTCGTTGCAAAGAACTTTTTAATTATTAAGTCTAAGCAGAAGACTGCTTTCTTAAGAAGAAGCGTAAGTATAGAAGATGAAAGAATGTTTTCTTCAGGAGAAAGACACTCCTATCAAGAAAAAAATGTAGTAGATAGCCCCGTAGCATCTCTGGTAAAAGAAGATGATCTTAGGCTGATATTTGGTATGCTTAAGCACCTTACGGGAGAGGCAAGAACTGACAATGAAAAAGCTTGCATCAACGCAATCACTACGCTGTTTGAAAACGCAAATGATTTAGAGTTTCTAAATAAGCGTGCAGTTTTTGTCTATCTTAGAGAGATGAGCGGCCTATCACCCAAGCAGCTTACGACTACGATATCCAACCTCAAGAAAAAATATAGAGCATTGAAAGAAAACGATGAGTTCAGAATCTTCTTCGAATGATCCAAAATCTAAAGAAGAGATTTGGACAGAAATATACCAGAATGCCTTCCAGGATAGGGAGAAAGCCAGCATGCTGGTTACTAATCTGTGGAAGGAAATAACAGCCGACCCGGAAAAACATATCCTGTACGGAACTACAGTATCAAAATACCTAGAAAGAATGGCAAAATCAAACGACCAGCTTGTTAAACTGGCAGAGCTTATGCAAAAATCTGATATCGTTGTCGAAGAAGAAGATATTGACTTAGACGACGTGTACAGCAAGATGGATACAGTGAAAATAAAACCGTCAGAGTAAATTATGAGCATGGAAGATTTAAAACATGGCGGTGACGTCCTCCCCGTACTTAATCAAAATTCAACAGTCATCAAGCAGGCATTGGTCCTGGAAATTGTTGATAACCCGGCTCAATTCAAAAATGATGACTTTCTTGATGTATTTCTCAAGAAGATAGGAAATGCTCCTACTCCCTATTTGAAGACTAGTCTACCAGGTCCTCTTAGAAGGCAGCTCAAGATGGCTCCGAGAAATGCCGTGATTGCTATCTTGCTAGACGATACAAATGCAGCCTCCGGTGGCGCAAAGCTTTTTTATCCTCTTTTTTCCCAGCATTTATCCCTCCCAGTAAAGCCAGGAGAAAACGTATGGATTATCTCTGAAGCGCTACAAAGTCAATTCAGCGTAACTAAGAGCGAGGTGCCGAAAGGAGTTTCTGCAGTCGACGGAGAATTAATTTGTAGCGGATACTGGATGTCAAGAGTAGTAGCTCCTGACTATGCAGACGATATAAATTTCACTCACGCCGATCGAGGTCGAAGCCAGGAATATGTTAACCAGCAAAAAGGAAAACAGCCAGCCCAGCTTGCACCCCCGCCGTTTCACAATGGTATTTATTCTAATGATCCTGAAAATCCAGGGTTGGTAAACACTTACACTTTGCCGGCCACTAATGATTACAACAGAATCTACATAGAATCTCAATCTAATAGAAGGACGACTAGAGAGCCTGTTCCGGAATTTACCAAGCGCCCTGGTGATATAGTAATTCAAGGTTCTAATAATGCCCTGATCTGTGTAGGTGAGGATCGACCTAATCCCGGTAACGGTGAGTCCAACGTAAATTACAAATCTGAGGCTCCTCTTGAAAGACCTCGTCGAGATGCAAAAGCAGGCACTATTGACATGGTCGCCGGAAGAGCCCTGATTAGAGAGGGCGAAAGCTTTAAGTTCGATCCAGAAAAAATAACTACGGTTGCTAATGCCCGTGAAGGTGAGACAGAGAAAGAAAAGAGATCCTGGGCTTTGGTGGAAGGTGAATCTTCGCAAAAAATAAACGAGGGAGACACCAGTTTTATTAAGGATCTTTCTCGAGTTTATATTTCTATGAAGACAGACGGTGACAAGAACCTTGGATATGAGGAGCCTAAGCTTCTTCCAAAAATAGGTGAAGAATTTACCTCTGCTCCCGTAGATAATTCTGCTTACGTGATATCACGTGCCAAAGAGATAAGAATAGTTGCAGCTCAACAAAGAGACGAAGAAGGTGCAATATCCACTGATGTTGCTACTGCAGGCAGCATCCGCATAATCAAAGAAGGTACGAGAGACGAAGAAGGACACTCAATTGACCAGGGTGTCATCCAACTTAATCCTGACGGAACATTAGTCATCGACAGTCCATCTATGATCATTGGATCTGGTAAAGAAGGCGCGAACGGTGAAGGTACGCAGGTCTATATTGGCAACAATGCTACTGAACCACTAGTTCTAGGAAATGAACTAAAGAAACTTCTCGATAAGCATTTTGACGATCTAAAGGCCGAAATGGGTGACCTAAAGTCTTTCCTCCAGTCAGGCTATAATACGCATGTCCATCCTACAGGCGTAGGACCATCAGGCCCTCCAGTGGTACCCGCTGCCGCCCATCAAGCCGCGATAACTCAATTCGAGGCCGCAATAGATACAGCAAAAGGAAATACTAGCAAGATCTTAAGCAAGAATGCGAAGACCAAATAATGCCGCTTAATAAGAGTAATTTATCGAGAGATCTTAGTAAGTTCATGGACCCAGAGTCTGAAGGTTTTGAGGGATCCCCAAAGAATGCTGCTGAATTTGCAGATAAATTTAGCACGGCTATAAGCAATTACGTAACTACTATTGTTCCCTCTACTAATCCAGCTACTTTACCTGCTGCTACCGCCGCTTTAAAAACTGCGCTCTTGGTTGTTGGGCCTCCTGACCAAGGGGGTCAACTATTTCCAGTTGTTATCACGCCTGCTATGATTGCCTTTGCCGTCGTTGTTGCCGCAGGAATGGCAACGATGACACCGGGGACCGTTCCAGCACCCCCGCCTGCCCCTATAGGCCCGTTAATTTTAGCAGCTGTAATGCCCCCAGGAATGGCAGGAGCTCCGTCTGGAACATGCATCGCTGCCTTGGCATCAACTATTGACGGCTGGTTTCGGACAGGAACAGCAGTTGTAGGCGGGGCAGCGCCAATATTGTGGTCTTAGAAGGACAAACAGTCAGTACTCTCATGTAGAGTATATTTAACTGTTGGGCATGAATACTGATTAATAAAGTCAGTGTAGTAGTTAGTTATCTACAGGGTTGTGTGCAAAATGGCAGCTATAAGCTTTAAGAACGTGGGTGAGAAACTCGACGAATATCAAAATCGTCAAGCAGACGTTTCACCCACACCTATCGGTATTGCTACCCCCTTAAGGTTGAGCACTACACAACAAAATATTTTTGAGATGCACTATGCATTGCAAGATCAAATTGAGGATAACTTAAGAAACCTTATTTTGACAAACCACGGAGAAAGATTAGGTTTATATGACTTTGGCGCAAATTTGCAACCCATACTTTTTTCTTTGACAGGCGCATCTTTTGAATCTGAGTGCATGAGAAGAATTAAGGTGGCAGCAAGAAAATATTTGCCCTTTATTGATCTGGAGACTTTTGAGGTAGCAACTGATAATAGATCAACGAGTAAGAGTCTTGCGACCATAGCAATCACCCTGGCGTACGGAATACCTGCGCTAGGCGTGACAGGTAAAAAGATGAGCATCTTGCTCACTGCAGGAGGATAATAATTGTCGACAAATACAAAAAACAGGTTGACTGCAATTAGAAACAGATCTTTTTTAAACAAGGATTTTGGAGAGTTTCGTTCGCAGTTACTCGATTATGCCCAGACGTATTTCCCAGATAGAATCCAGGACTTTTCTGAAGCCTCACTTGGTGGTTTGTTCCTGGATATGGCAGCGTATGTCGGAGACGTAACCGCGTTTTACCTAGATCACCAATTTAGAGAGCTTGATCCAGAGACTGCTGTTGAAAGAGAAAATATCGAGCGCCTCGCGCGTAACGCGGGTGTAGATATCAGAGGAGCCTCACCCGCTGTATCTGAAGTAACATTCACACTAAAGGTCTCTTCTCAAAAAGTTGGAACAATTTACCAGCCTGCACAATTCTCATTGCCCGTGATCAAGAAGGGGACAACTGTTTCCTCTGACAGTGGAATTACATTTGAACTAACAGAAGACCTGGACTTTGCAGAAAGAAATGAGTTAAATCAATTTTTAGCAGAAGTAGAAGTAAACGAGTTCAACTCAGATGGAACTCCTAAAAATTATTTTGTATCAAGAAAAGGAACTTGTGTCTCAGGAGAAAGAGCAACAGAAAACTTCACAATTCCTGATGAACATATACCCTTTAGAACTATTGTTCTTGCCAATAGCAACGTAAGCGAGATATTAGACGTTAGGGATGATGACGGCAGCGAATACTATGAAGTGGACGCGCTTACACAAGACACTGTTTTTACAGCAATTCCCAACTTAGATGACGACAATAAAATTGTCAATGACATGATTGCCATAAAATCGGCACCTCGTCGATTTGTAAAAGAGGGATCTTCAACCACAGGGTTAACTACGCTTCGATTCGGATCTGGAAATCCAGGAACACTTGATGGTGATCTTATTCCTGACCCATCTGAATTGGCACTCCCTCTTTTCGGCAAGAAGACATTTTCTAAATTTACCATAGACCCAAATAATCTTCTGAAAACACGAACGCTTGGCCTATCGCCCAGGAATACCACGCTTCAAGTCCAGTATAGATCCGGCGGAGGCTTGACACATAACGTATCTGCTAGGTCAATAAGCTCAGTTTCTGGGCTTATTATGGTATTTGAAAAATCTCCAACAGCCGCTGAAGCTCAAGCAGTTAGGGCGTCGTTGTTTGTTACAAATGATGCCGAGGCATCGGGAGGAGAAGATCCTCTCACAATCGAGGAAATAAGAAGTCTTATCTCAGCAGCAAAAAATTCTCAAAATAGAATTGTAAGCAAGCAAGATCTGCTTTCTAGAATTTATACGATGCCTTCAACATTTGGAAGGGTTTTTAGGGCCGGAGTATCTCCCAGTCCCAGGAATCCCCTAGCAACTTCTCTTTTTATAGTCAATAGAGATATCGACGGAAGGCTTACGCTTTCTCCTGATGCTCTCAAGAAAAATTTAGTGACGTATCTGAACGAGTTCAGGTTGATATCAGATGCTATTGATATACTTGATTCTCCGGTAGTCAATATAGGCACTGAATTTAAAATAGCAGTTGATCCAAATTTTAGTCCCGATGCAGTTCTTAGATCTTGTATTGGAAAAATTATTAACTACACTAATGTTGAAAATTTTCAAATCGGAGAACCGATAAGGCAGTCTGATTTGATCAATTTAGTTTATAACACCCCGGGAGTTCTTTCTGTCGTCGATTTAAAAGTTGTCAATAAGACAGGTAGCGAAGGGACTAGAAATTACTCTCAGGTTATCCACAATATAACTGCTAATACACGCAAGGGTCTGGTCTTTCCTCCTGAAGGGGGGATTTTTGAAGTTAAATTTCCTAGCCTAGATATTAAAGGCGCGATAGTTTGAGGTACATAGATGTATAGACGACTAAAGGCTACTAAAGACACTTATATTACTAATAAGATTATTCGTAATAGTTTTAGGGCAACTGATTCCAATGTGGGCGAAGCAGCCACGCTAGATCTTTTTAAACTCTATAACGAGAATAAGATCGCAGGTGATGATACCCCGATTGAGCTTACTCGAATTCTAATAAAATTTGACTTGAATCCCTTGCGCGCTCTCACGGGAAGCATACTTGACATAGGCAGTACTTCCTTTAGATGTGATCTAAAGCTTCATGATGTGTATGGGGGTCAATCTCTTCCTTCTAATTTCAAGGTTGCAGTCTTTCCTCTTTCCAGATCATTTGACGAAGGCGTAGGAAGAGATGTTGCTAAGTTTCAAGACATTGATGCCGCCAATTTTATCACATCATCTGTGACAAATGCATCTCCCGCGACCTGGCACCTTACAGGAGCAAATAAGCAAGGTCTTTTGGGTGCATCGGATCTGGATATAATATCATCTGGCAACTTAAACGACGGAGACGGCGTCGCTTTCTTGTACAGCGAACAGACTTTCCTGGACGGCACTGAGGATCTTTCTGTCGATGTGACAAAGGTAGTTTCTGCTACATTAGCAAACCAGATACCTGATTTTGGATTTAGAATATCCTTTTCAGGAACGCAAGAGACAGATACAAAATCTAGATTTGTTAAGCGCTTTGCATCTCGTCACAATAGCAACACAAGAAAACAACCCTCTCTAGACGTTAGATATGACGACACTATTCAAGATTATCATAAGTCCTTCTTTTTTAACCTCTCAGGATCAATCTTTCTAAACAATTTTGAAAGAGGGCATGCGGCAAACGTAGTATCAGGCGCTGCCCTAACCCAGATCTCAGGCGACGATTGCATGAATTTAAAATTGCAGACGGGGTCATACCAGAAAGTAGTATTAGCATCGCAGCATTCTTACCCTGGAGGAACTTTGTCTTCCACGGGCGTATACTCAGCTTCATTTGCTATCGATAGCTTTGGTTCTTCTTCTGTAGACAATAACAATACGCTTGAGGATTTCATAAGGGACAGCGGATCAGTAACATTCACAACGTTTTGGCAGTCTATAGATGAAACAGTAGGTTACCATACGGGAAGCCTTAAAGTTATGGCTTCTGATACAACCGCATTTGATAATGATCCTGTTAGGTACACCCTGAATATAGCAAATCTTAAGGGCGTCTATAAGTCTGGACAAAAAGTCAGGCTAAGAATGGTTGCTTTTGATGCCGACGAACAAGTAAAAGCCCTCAAGCTTCCGCTTTATCGATCTAGCATGATTCTAACTAAGTGCTATTATAGAATTAGAGACACATACTCAGACGATGTAGTTATTCCTTTTGATGATGGCGACGGATATAATGGTACCCTTATGTCAACCGATTCAAAAGGAATGTATTTTGATATTTTTACCGACGACCTGGACATGGGAAGAGTTTTCACAATTGATGTGAAGATAAAGAGAGATAACTCAACTCAAATATTCAAAAATGTCGGAGGAACTTTTAGGATAGATCCCTAATGTCTTCGAAAGACAGATTACAAAACCAGCGCCCAGGCGTTTTTAGACCTTCCGTCGTGAGGGATGAAGGCGGTGGAGCAGGAGTAGTTAGATTCATTACCCAGGCTGAACTTGATGCCGGGATATCTTATGAAGACTATTTCATTTACGATGAAAGTACGGGAATAAAATCAACCCAACAAATCCCAGTTGATTTTAGCAAGTTTCAAAATCATACATTTTTTAATTCTGCCCAAGCTAATGTCAATGTCACCTTTAACAGTCTTATTAATCACTATCCTTTCGATGGATCACGAAAAGAATTAGAAAAGTTTTTGAACGGCCTCACGGGCTTTGATAATTACGTTCTTTCACAGTTCCCTACGAATTTAGGCGCACTGGTATTTTCAGGATCTACATCCGGAGCTTCAGATTCCGGGACGTACATCGAGGTAAAAGACTTTTCAGGCGCCGACTTTGTCGATTTTTCATCAGATCGGTCTGGAAAGAGCGTGCTCGCACTTGATGAGAAAAGCTATACTGTAGAAACCCAGATTTTTCCTGCACCTCTAGCTAACGGGAATGAAGTTCTTTTTCAAAAAGTGTCTGGTAGTACAAATGGCTACACGATGGCTATGAAATCTGGTGTATCTACAACTGCTGCAGAAGTGATGTTTGCAATACGGTCTGGGTCTGCCAGCTTAATAGTATCGGCTTCTATCCCTAAAAATGAATTTAGTCACATTGCTGCTGTTTACGACAGATCTAAAGATGAGGGCAGGTTAAAGTTATATCTTAATTCTAAGCTTGTTGGGACTTCTTCCAATACTGCGATTTTCGGGCCCATAGACTTCAATAATTCATCTCTCTTTATTGGAACCGGCAGCATTCACCAGGGAATCTTGCATGATAGCGCAAACTTCACCCCCAGCAGGACATTCTCTGGCTCTTTGGACGAAGTGAGAATTTTTCAAGAAGCAAGAACTGAGCATCAATTAAAGTCTAACCAAGAGAGAAATGTATTCGCATCAGATCCGCTTCGTCTTTACTATAAGTTTAATGAGCCCTCATCTAGCTTCGGAGATAATTCAATTGTCTTAGATAGCAGTGGAAAATCCCTGCATTCTCGTGTATCTAACTACACAGTTTATAACAGGGTTACATCAAGTTATCCGGCAGCTCTTTCGTCTGAAGAAAGAAAATTCAATCCGGTACTTTTCCCGCAATTTGAAAAAGTTATCGATCTTAACGAAAAGTTGCTGGCATCTGCTAGCACATATGATAATGCGAATCCAAACCTTATAACAAGGCTTGTTCCGTCACACTATTTTGATGAGGGCAAAAACTACTTTGCCATGAACACAACTGATGGCGACCTTATACTACCGTACACAGGATCTTCAATTCCAGGATCCGGTGATCTAGGAAGCTCTCAGGTTCTAACTGCAATGCTTTTTGTGTGGGCCAAGTTTTTTGATGAACTTAAAACATCCACAGACCAGTTCTCTAAGGTTCTAGATCCTGCATACACAAGTGATGAGGGATTATCAGACTCATTCATTATGTTCCTTGTGAATCATTACGGTTTTGAACCTCCGCCCATCCTTACAAAAGCGACCGCAGAACAGTACTTTCACGGAGAAAATGTAAAGGGAACGTATACTAACATAGAGGAAAGCCTACAGTCTATTAGGAATCAGATCCTTCGAAGATTCCTTGTAAACATTAGAGATATCGTTAATTCGAAAGGTACAATCCACAGTGTCAAGGCAGCCTTAAGAGCTACTGGCCTGGATCCTGATATTTTAGTTAGAATAAAAGAATACGGCGGACCCAAAAAATTTAGCTTTGGTCAAATGAGAGTTAATCGATCGACCATGCAATCTTCTATAGACTTGAGCGGGTCAATGAACAATACCCGAAATGAGTCCATCAATGCGCAGGGGTTCACAACAACATCCCCAAGATTGATAACTGACTTTTTGACAGGATCGAGAAGGTCGGTAGGCTTTCCTGAGCCCGTAGGTACATTTGTTCAACCAAATACAACCTTTGGTGGCTACCACGGAGTAAGCAACGATCTCTCCGACGGATTGTTAACATCTGGGTCTTGGTCTTACGAGGGAACATATAGATTTCCAGTGTCAGGTAATTTTGCTCTTACACAGTCAGCTGCCAGAATCCACATAACAGGAACAACAGCTCCTTCTACCAAGCAAGGCGTCGCCGCCAACTTGTTGGTGATGTCCGGTGCGTCTCCTTCCGTCAAGCTCTTTCTCCGCGCTACCACAGATGCCTATACTGCCGCCGCAAAGAGACCGCTTGAGATAACACTTCCTGGGCCGGATGTGATGGATGGTAAAAAATGGAATCTTTCATTCGGCCGAATAAGAAATGACCAGGCAGGAACTCATCTTTCATCATCGTACTTCTTGAGATGTGCCAAGCAAGAAGGAGGTAGGATATTTGAATCTTATACAACAGCTTCTTTTTACAAGGAAGATCCAACGGGAACTGCGTCAAAAGTAGTCTTCCAAAAATCAGGATCTTTAAACACGTCAGGATCGTTCATTGTTATCGGGTCCCAATCACTGGATACATCTGCAAATTTATTCTTAAACGGACCTGATATTGACGATCAGGCCCAGATAACAAATTTCAGCGGTGAAGTCGCACAGGTCCGATTTTGGTCAAAAGCTCTCACCGAACCTGAGTGGAAAGAACACGTAAGGAATCCAACTTCTGTGGGTGTTGAAGATCCTAGAAAGAATTTCAATTTCAATACAGTGATTACAGGTGCTTTTGAAAGGTTAAGAATGGATCTTTCCATCGACCAGCCAATCTCAGCATCAGATTCCTCCGGCCAGATTATCTTGACAGACTTCTCCCAAAACAATATTCACGGGACAGGATCTGCTTTTGAATCTTCTAAGACACTGTTTAATTTTGAGAAAGTTAACTTCACTACACTTCCTCCCGCATTTGATGATCTTGAAAACTCTAACAAGATTCGACCGCGAAGCTTTGTAAGCTCTTCTAATATTACTGATTTTAGCGCTGCAAAAGCTCCTCTTTATGAGATACCTCCCAACGATCAGCCCCAAGATGACGCAAGGTTCTCTATAGATTTCTCAGTAACGTCTGCGTTAAACGAAGATATTGTCACTATGTTTGGAACGCTTGACGAGATAGATGATGCTCTTGGCGGAGCCAATTTACAGTTTTCAGCTGATTATCCCCAACTCCAGGTTTTGCGTGATAATTACTTTAACAAGCTAGAGGAAAAAGTAAGCTTTAAGCAATTTTTAGAATTCTTTAGGTGGTTTGATACATCTGTTGGAACCATGCTTGAACAACTCGTTCCAAAAAATTCTAATTTCTTAGGTGTTAACTTTGTTATAGAGCCTCACAGTCTAGAGCGAGCCAAAGTTCAGTACCAGTATAATGGGCAGTATATCGGCGAAGACTTTAGGACTGATCTTAAGGGCCAGTATCTATTACAGCTAATTGAAGGAAGAGCGAGCAAGTTCTGATGAAGACAGGTAAAAATACATCAAAATTCCAATATAATTCATCAAAAGAGAACCAAGTAACGGGTTCACATGCCCAGTTTCCCGTTAGAGTTGAGCCCGGAAATCAAAAATATAACCCACATTCTGATGCCTATGTTATCGGGGAGGGCTCCGGGAGCTTCACAGCCCAGATCGATCCTTATCGTCAAGGTGTTTCAATACTAACAGATAATCAGCGCGCCCTTTCGGCACTTCCAACTTTTGATCCAAAGAATACAGGCATTGAAGAAAAATATATTTTTGGGCAGTCCACGCTCTCAGAATTTGCTTGGCCCTTCATAGAGAAGCCAAACATGGAAAACATCGGTGCAACCGAAGGGCTCTTTGCTTTTGCTCAGGGTAGTATAGCAACTTCATCATTTGTCGATCTAGAGTATGAAGTTATACAGGCAGATAAGCGATATATTCTAGGAAACATCCTTAACGGGACTGCGGAAGTTTTATCAAGCGTCCGATCAGCATTTGATCCAAAGATTTTCTCTCGATCCCTTGATCCAATAGGATCTGATACCCGAACAGGAATCAAAGCGGATATCATGGAGGGAAATTCTTTCTATATGAAGGGTACAAGCACGGTTAAACCCTTAATCCCAATGACTGTGTTTGGCAATTCTCCTTTCGTAGATGGATTCGGAGTTGCAGGTATTGGAATCACAGGCAATCCTACCAGTATGTCTCTAGCATCAGGTACAGTTTTTGCCCCTAATAGAAGGCATGCGCTAGGAAAGAAATTATACTTTAATGAGACTTACGGACCAGTACCCTTCGATGAGACAGATTTTGAGAGCAGAATGTTTACAAAGGCTCAGATAAATAGCCTTAATTTAGATGCTGACTTTAAGACTGCCTTGCTTAACAATGTGTCAGGATCCACAGAAGATCTAATCCCAGACGGTTTTAAATCCGCGCGAACAGGATTTATATTTACTAATAATGGACTAAACGTGGACTCCATCGCGTTTGGAGGCCTGAGAAGAGATGCCTAAGAAGAGACCAGAAAGACTGCTCAAGTACGACCTAAAGAAGAAGTTCACGTCAGTGAGCGGTAGCGTATACTTCTCTTCAGGAGACCCTACTGAGCACTTAATTCTATGGGCTCGTGCAGCCACAAAAGCTGCTGTGCCCACTACTGCTGAAGATGCTTCCGGCGTCGGTCACTCTGTGGAATACCAAGATTCAGGAGGCTCGGGTGGAGGCGGTCAAAACCAGACTGCACTTACTACACCCTTCTCTTCTCTAAATCTAGCTAATGTAAATTCCGCGGTCCGATTTCCTAAGTCATCTACTGCCTATGTAAATGTGGAAGATGCAGCTGACCTCTCATTCGGCGATGGCTCATCAGATAGTTCATTCAGCTTATCGACTTGGGTTCAGATTACCAGTGCATCTTCTACAGTAGGGCTAGCCCAGAAAGGCTTAGGAACCGGCCTCTCTCCTAATGAATATAAAATCTTTTATCATGATGGAGGTCTCACGGGTTCTCTTTCTGACGTTTCTGCAAGCGCCGCTCTTAACTTCTTGGCGTCACCGGGCGCATTATTTTCTGAGAATACTTGGCACCACATAGCTTTCACATACAATAATGCACTTACCAAAACTGGAAGAGGCAAGTTCTACTTTGATGGTAGGTTTATTTCGGGTTCATGCAGTGAAACTGGAACTTATGTTGCTATGGAGGCAGGAGCCGGCGACCTTAGAATAGCAGAAAACATGAACAATCAACCGATGGAGTTCATGCAAGGCGCAATCTGGACAGGAAAGGTTCTCTCTGCAGAGGATATCAATGCGCTCTACAATGCTTCAAAGGGTATAAAAGATGTTGCTAAGCAGCGTGTTTACGTAGGGTCTACTGGTATCACCTCACTTCCAGTACGCCCCTACTTGCAGTCAATCGATAATGCTACAGGATCATACCCAACAACATATCGGCTCGGTGATTCCAGGACAGGTCACTACTCCTCCTCTTTCGACGACACCTCGGCGATAAGATTTCAAAAGCAAGGCACAAATTCAGGTCTAAGTGCCCAAGTAACCCTAGGACAGCAACTTAGACAGGGAAGTCAGTACTCTGGATCTCTGGTGGTTGCCCCTAATTCACTACCTGATCTAGCTTTAACTAGTTCTGCTACTAGTGTGATACCAGGTGTCTCTGACGCCCGGGTTCGATTTACGCCGGGTGACGATTTCACTCCGTATGTTGAGGTAGGACACTTTGCTGCAGATGAGATAGGTAGCAATGATCAATTTTGGACCACGGGAACACTTCCTTCTATAGTTGGGCAAGGTTTTACGAACCCCTTGTGGTCAAAAACAAAGATTGAGATTGATCTTAATCCAACAACCGACTCAGATATCTTTTGGTCAACTGGATCTGCAGTCTCTCCCATAGGATCAGGTTTCGCTTACTACAACTTTGATCTAAGGCAATGGGAGATGTTAGGATGTGACATCACAGGGAGCGCGGTAGACTATATCAATCTACACCCAGTAGTTGCTACAGGGTCTCTTTTGGCTCACGTCCCGGGAAGAAATGGGGCCTATTTTGCCAGCGCAGATCCCACGAAGGTAAGGTTGCAAGAAGGCTATCCTACTACTTACGCAGGATTCCCGTCAGCAGTTCAATTCAACGCGACTTCTTCTCAGCTTTTTGATGTAGGCTCAGTTATTAGACACCCCTTCATGGTTGAGAAAGTTGTCTATGAGTTCAGTGGCGCTCTTCCTGGTGCAGTCGGAAATACCGTTAATGAAGCAACTTACTTTGGTTTTGGCATCTTAAACCACCATTTGAACGCGAACCTTCTTAACTCTTTTGCAACAAGCTTTATCAATAGTGGTACAAACCAGACAGGCACACCTAACACAGATCCTGCCAATTACGATATGGACCAGATGAAGAAGCTTGTCCAGCGCAGAGTCACTGTACCGAAAGATATAGTGTCCGCAGGGATCACAGCTATCAGCCACACTTTTGAAGGTTCAGCTTACGCATCTCGAAAGAGAGATCTTAACCTTATTGGAAAAGTACCTGGCTCTGGTATGTATCAAATAACAGGATCTTTCATATTAAGCATGTCTGCAAATACTCCTGTCTACGCTACTACGCTGCAGTTCCACAAAGGATTGTCCCTCGGCGGCAGAGGAGGATTTTCAAACGGTAATGATTCGTATAGGTTCTTATCCTGGCAAGGCGGCGGCAGAAATGGTTTGACTGCTGCAGAAGAGGGTGGGCTGTTAGCGTCAGGAAGGTCCTTTGCTAGGGCAAATGCTTCCACTGCATTATCAGGCGCACTAAATATCATTAAGTTTGACTCCGCCACGTCCGGCATAGCTTTTGAGACTTATGAAAGCGTACGGCAAGATGCCCCTTACCTCCTCATGCCAGGTGACAAGTTAAGCTTCTACTGGCAAAATCAAAAGTGGCCGAGTAGCCACCTCTCGAACTACCCTTATGTAGGAGAGGGAAGCGTTGCAGACTTTAAGCTTCGATTAGGATCTGGAAAAGGAAAGGTGGTTCTATACGGATCGATGCTTCGAGATGGAAGAGAGTTCCACCAGGGCCTCAACCAGCACTTGACATCGGATGCCATCCACGAGGACGTTCAAAGTTCTGCTACAGATAGCACACCGTACTGCCTCGACCAGTTTAACGTAGAGTATTATCAAACCTATTCAGGGTCTTACAGTGACTACGCTGTGAAGGGAATACAGTCTAGAAATCCCACGGTAGCCGCCGGAAGGTTAAGCCTAGTACCTCACAGCGTCGTCGGGGGTCAAGCAGGTACCACAGGTTCTATTTTAAGGGGCGTCCGCTTGGTGGATCTGAATGAACGCTACTTGGATTCCCTGTTCGTGGACCCGAACACTGTTGCCAGAGTAAATGGGCAGGTATTTACAAGTGAAGTAGGTACTTCAATTGGCGGGGGTACCAAAGACCTGAAAATTGGATATTATGCGCTTGGTAGCCCGTCAGGAGGCGGATACATCACGCAAACTGACACTACTTGGCCCTTCTCTTTTCCTTTCGATGATCGATACGGTGGGAATAATGTAGAGAGAGTATCAGAGCCTTCCAGCCCTACGGTGAAGCTATCTTCTCGCCTACTAGAAGAAAATCCTGAATTTAGAGCAGGGCCCACCATGCTGTCAGTTTTAGCAGGACCTCAGGATTCAGGGGATAGTAGCAATAAAGTTTACACCGTTCTCGACTTTAATAGTTCTTCTACTTATGGAGCTCTAAAGGATCAAAAAACCCAGTTCTTAAAGTTCTTTTTTGGCTTCGGAGATAGCATTAATTATAATCTGCCCAAAGCAGTAAAGAACGTTAAAAGAGGTAATGACGCAAACTATTCGATCGGGCATGCCTCTGAGATCCGGGGCTTTAAGTACGGGCTCATAAGTGCACTACCGACATTTACTTCCGCTGTTTATCGGAGAGATAGGTTCGGACAAGCTCGGGATATGTTTGAGCAAAGGCAGTACAGCGCATTTGAGAAGTATAAGTTTGAAATGGAAAGCCCTAACCCCAGAGACAATGAAGGAAAAAGAAAGGACATTCCAGGGCAGTTAGCTTCTGCTGTGTCCATAGAATTTAAGAAAGTTTCTGCAACAGGGGAAGTCGCTGAAATCTTACCCTTGACCCAAACAGATTTTGAAAACATAAAAGCCCTTACTAAAAATAACCTTCGAGGAGTCTGGGGAAGAGGTTGCAACACTGATCCTTTCGCTAGATCCCAAAGACCATACTTTGATTCTGACCCCCGATTCCCGTCAGGAAGCTTCGGTCAGCTAGGCGAGGAAAATCAAGTTGAATCAATGCTTAGCGACTTAAACCAGGGAAGTATTCTTCCCGATCTCACACAAACCACGTTTGGGTTCTAGAATATTTTGATTTGAGGTATCCTTGTCAGATTTTACCAAATTCTTTGTTAACTCAAAGACAGGAAAGATCGAAACGATCGGCGCTACAAAGATCAGCGTCATTGACTTTCGTGCCGCTACGGCCCGAGTCGGTTCTGGTGAACTGCCGGGAACTGATACAAGCTTTTTCTCTTCCGGATCTATTAATGCCAAGTCTAACAGCAAGTTCGGAATCAGTACTTTCGGCGGGGATCTTGTAACATCCGGAGCCATATTTTCTGAGCTTGGCTTAAGCGGATCTTTGACAAGATTAACGGATGGTACTAGCTATCTTATAGCGGGAACTAATATAACCATTAGTTCTTCGTCCAACGGGTCAGTTACTATTACGGGAATAGCCCAAGATAGTGAAGTTCTGGTAAAGGAAGAGCTTAGCACAGACTCTAACGGAACAACGACAGACTTTTCACTTACCAATACTCCGACTGATGCAGCCGCAATGGCTGTGTATATAAACGGGATCTTAAGGCTCTCTGGTACGACTAATGATTACACGTATGATCAAGCTAATAATCAAGTAGATTTCACCTCAGCACCTCCTTCTGGAAGCATCATACAGGCAATCTTTACGACTGGATCCTCTGGAGGCGGCGGGGGATCTTCAAACGTCTGGTCACGGTCTTCAAATAGTGCTTACCTGACAACTACATCTGACCTAGTCGGGATAGGTACGACTTCTCCTGAGGCCAAGCTAGAAGTCTCAAATGCTGTAGATCCCAATGACGATCTTAACGATCCTACGGATTACCAAGCTGTGCTTAGGCATGGTAGCACGACAACTAATAAAAGTGTTGGTATCGGATTTGTTGTAGACACTGCAGCTGATAATATTGGCGCCGCGATAATTCATAACAGGGATGGAAACTACTCACAGGGCAACCTCCAGTTCTACACTAAGAATTCTACAGCAGATGGCGCCGACCCTGCTCTGGCACTGACCATAACTAACGACCAAAAGGTAGGTATTGGGACTGCATCACCCAGCGCAAAAATAGAAGTTCAAGTTTCTAATTCTGATAATATAGGCGGAGTCTTTGTCAACAGTGATGAGACGGGTGGCTACTACGCGCTCGAGGTTGATGCAGAATCCACTTCTAACCCTGCTGCCTATATTCATGGGTATGGAACTCATCTTGAACAGGACATTTCATCTGGTTACGGTTTAAAAGTATCTAGAAATATAGCCGAAGCGGGATCAAATCCCCTGGTTAATATTCACGATGATAACGCTAACAATACGCAGACAACTCTAAAAGTAACCCAGGATGGCACAGGGGATCTCGTTAATTTTCTAACAGGTTCCACAGAGGTCGTGACTATCGACAACACTGGCCAGTTAGGCGTCGGAACCTCATCACCCAATGAGAAGATTACGATAGAAGGCGCGATATCTTTCGACGAGTTGGCTTCATCTCCTGGGACAACTTCTGGATATGGGAAAGTTTTTGTAAAGAGTTCGGACAGTAAGCTCTACTTTAAAAACGATTCAGGTGCAGAGTTTGATTTAACTGCAGCTGCAACCAGCGGTGCACCCACAGACGCCCAGTATGTTGTGCTTAGCTCAAATGGAACATTGACCGCTGAAAGGGTTCTGACAGCAGGAAATGGAATTGCTCTAGTAGATAGTGGTTCAGGTGCAAACCTTACAATCTCACAAAGTATCAACACAGATGATTTCGCATTTGCATCAAACGAACTTCATTTAGCGACCCAGGTTCTGAAATCCGCGTCTACAGATTCAGGTACTGCAGACGGAGCAAGCCATACGTTGACTTTCGCAGGCGGCGAAGGCATAGACACATCTGCAGCAGGCTCTACAGTAACAATCTCAGGTGAGAATGCCTCTACTTCTAACAAGGGCGTCGCATCATTTACAGCTGCAGACTTTACGGTCATCGGCGGCAATGTCAGCCTAAGTGACAATGTCTTGAAGCAGGTAGAAACAGACTCAGGAACTGCCACAGCGTCATCTCATAAGATCGATATTGCAGGTGGCACCGGGATAAAAACATCAGCGACAGGTGACACAGTAAC
>Ga0098052_1000700_pt1 | contig 21157 bp, 25 predicted proteins | sample 15_taG_FD_81591 | JGI IMG/M metagenome (GOLD analysis project Ga0098052, IMG submission 81591) | Marine viral communities from the Subarctic Pacific Ocean - 15_ETSP_OMZ_AT15312 metaG | ecosystem: Environmental > Aquatic > Marine > Oceanic | place: Pacific Ocean | collected 2015-01-18
AAACGCGGTGTCAAGGAGCGGGTGTCGGGTCGGGGAGAGTGTTCGTCCCGCCGACAACAAGAACTTGATCACCGACTGCCGGGCGGCAACCTTTTATTTGTCGATAAATGCAAAATAACTTTTCGGTATCTCGTAAGTGTGCGGAATCACTCATCATTTGCCCAGAAAAAAACTTTTCTTCTGTTGTTGGGCAGAAAGTTGGGCAGGTGGGGTTGTCATGACCTGTGGGGTGCGTACTTTGTTTTTGATGAACGCACACCTTGCCTTTCCCGACCTCGAAGCTGACGCCCCCCGTCAGCGCGCCCGGTGCCCTCGCACTGGTCGTTTCGTCGCGTGGAACAAGGTGGTGCGTATCGTGGCTCGGGTCACCTCGACCGCAGCCCCCGCCCCCGTGGTGGTGGTCGCTCCGGTCGCAGTTGTTATTCCCGCCCGCGTGTCACCCGTGACGGTTCGCGCCCAGGTCGCATCCCCCGCGCAGGCGGAAGGTGGACGGGTTGCCCCGGTCGCCCCCCCCGCGCGGGCGGAAGGTGGACGGGTTGCCCGGTGGGTTCGCCGGGTTCGCCGGGTCGTCGCCGTCGTCGCCGTCGTTGCGGTGGCGGTGGCGCTGGTCGCAGGGGCCATCGACAAGGCGGGGCCGTCCGGCTCCCGGCCAACCACAGCCAGGAGGTGGGCGATGTGACGGGGCGTGCCAAAGGTCCAGCCCGGACCCCTCCCCCCCCCTCGTCGTTTTTTGGCGGGGAACGGAGCACCCTCCCCCTTTTTGGGGGCGGGATGGGGGTGCTGGGGCGAGATTGGGGCCAGGGCGCGGGCGGACGCGGGCCAAAAAGATTTTAGAAAAATAAAAACCAAATTTGCCCCCCCCTGTTCCAGTAATGTGTAGAATAAGGAAATAATGTATAAATAGTTGTGTTTTGTTGGTGCTTTTTTAGAGTTTCGTGTATATAGGTTGGTATGCAGTTGTGGAGGTGTGATGAGCTTTGAACGTATATGTCTTGGGCGATATTATCCGAAAGGTGGCGTTCAGGGCGTTTTATCGGTGGCGGTGGACTGTCCCAATGAGGCTGGATGGGTTCGTGAGGCTGCTGGGATAAGCGATGACGATTCAGTCCATCTTTTCAGAATCACCAGCATTACGGGTGACGCTAAGAGATGGTTGTTGCCTGGTGACATTGTTTGTCAGCACGACGACATTGATGAGCCGATGATGGATTTGGTTAGGTCCAACGCAACATCCGTCATGGCGCTGGGTGGTGTTTCGGCTCGTTTGGATCAAGATATTGTTGAGCGTGACCGTGGCGAGGCCATATCGGGGGACAAGTGGGTGTACAGTCGGACGGCGACTCAGCTAACGATAGTTGACCCGTATGGGAGGGTTGCTGCGTTGGTTGGCCGGTCTTCTGGGTTCACTCGGTTGTTTCCTGGCCTTTCATCGATAGTGCCAAAGACTGAGCGGGAGAACATGCGCTATTCCAGTTTGTCTTCAGAGAAGCTGGTGTGTGGGCGGTTCGTTTTGAGGGCTATACATCGGGCGTTCATCAAGAGTGGTCCTAATGTTCCTGTGAGCGTGTATTTGAAGTACAAGCGCATTGCTTCTACGCTGTACGATCTTCGGATGGAGTGTGCGAGCTTGGATCCTGAGTCGAAGACCATTCGCATTCATTTTGGTAGTGGGATGTCTCGTCGTCGGAACTCGGAGGCGTTTATCGATGTGTGCAAGACCGTGTATAAGCGTGGGCCTGAGTTTCTTCCAAGGCCGTTACGGCTTATGTCTGGTAAGCACTTTCATGTGAAGTGGGTGTTAGCTACACCGAATGAATGGGAGCAGGTTTTGTTATTTTGGTGCGACTACCATGACACTGCGTGGAGGAAGGCGATTTGGCTTGGCCTGATTAAGTCGAGCACCAAGAATGCGGGTCAAACGTATAAATGAACATAGAGGTTCATGCACGGCGCATACGGCATCAGATGCGAATGGTTCTGAGTGATTGGTACGCTTGGTTGGCTCGTCGTTCTCAGCGTGAGTTGGATTGGCTGGAGACGCCATGGTGGGTCAAGCGGGTACCTGCCAAACTTGACCTACCTTGGGTATTGTCTGGTGATATGGATAGATTCAGGAACTCATCGATGTTAAAGATTCTGCTTATTACGGTAGAAGAGGTCCATTTGTCTGCGAAAGAGATTGACGGATTGCCTGACATGTCTATCTTGGTTGACGCTGTAACCAAAGCGCATGAGGAGATTCAGGGTGAGTAGTTTTCCATTTTACGCATCGATACCTGGCGCACCGATAGGCAAGGGTCGTGCGCGTGCAGCGGTGGTGGGTGGTCATGCTCGGCTGTACACACCGAAGGGCACAGCGGAGTGGGAGCGGGCGACCGCGTTCATCTTACGGAGTTTATGGCGCAAGCCACCTTATGACGGTCCTGTTGAGGTTCGTTTACTGGCTGTGGGTCCGAGGCCGAAGCGATTGATGCGCAAAAAGGACAGTGTTGATTTGATTTGGAAGCCAACGAAGCCGGACAACGACAACATAGAGAAATGCACCTATGACGCGATTGTGATGGCTGGATTGATTCGAGATGATTGCTTGATAGTGAAGAATGATACGCAGAACTGTTTTACAGAGATTGGAGGGATACCCAGAATAGAGATTATGATTAGACCGATTAACTGTGAGCCTAAGTCCTTTTTACCGGACGATTGGCAGAATGGAGTAAATAATGATTGTAAAGATAATGATGATACTGAGTATGGAGTCGATTGCTTTTAACCCTATACTTGACACGCCAAGGCTTAGCTACAGGTGGTCTGACAAGGCGGAGGTTGTAGCTAAAGAGCGAGGGTGTCGCGTAAAGTTCATGCGTGAGACGTACAAGTCATCTGACAAGTCTCATTTTGAGGCGATATGTCGAGAGGATTCGCGTCTGGGCGAGATGAAGGCGTTTGTGTGGTGTTCTTACGATGGGTCAGAGCATGACGTGACGTGTGGCATAGATGAGCGCAAGACTGAGTGGGGCATGGTGTTCTGGGACGGGTTTCCATTTGAGCGGGCTTTACGGTTTGCTGGCTTACGGTACGGTTGTTCGATACGCGATCCGGTGGAGGAGAGTGGTGGGGTAAGCGTTCATCATCAGGATTGGAGTGTAATGCGGTTCCGTTGCGCTGAGGACGGCGATGATGGTCGTTCATATTGGGCTGGTTGCGAGTTTGTGGGTGCTCGAAAGCGTTGCACGTTCTTGCGGGAGTGATTGGTGGCGGATAGTCTTTGGTAGAGGAGTCATGTCCTCGTTCTGTTGTAGTGGCTCTCTGGTGGTTTCTTTTCCTTTCCGCCAGGGGGCCACTTATACGTTTGACCGGCCACGCTTATGATAGTAGTGTGATTTTGCTTGTAGCTTGTTTCGCAGTTCCCACGTAAAGCGTTGGCTACAGGTGTATCGCGTTGTTGATACATGTAGCCCTTGGGGGTTTTGGCCCTCAAGGGTTTTTGTGTGGACAGCTTGACTGGCGTTTTGCGTTGTAGTGGAGTAGTCTATGATGTATTCAGGGGGGTTATTGTGGCATTATCGGTAGCGACCAACTCAGGTTTTTCGTACAAGATGGCTTACGACACGGATCTTGAGGCTGACGCGAAGGTCAACATATTTGGTTCGGGTGTAGAGCTTCACTTGTTAGACGTTGACAATGCTGCGAATGGCGGGCAGGTGGTCTACGTGAAGTTGTATGATTCGAGTAATACGGTGACGGTAGGCCAGACGGCTCCTGATTATCAGTTTCGGATAGGTGGCGGTGAGCGTTTGATGTTTGTGTTGCCTGGTGGGGTTTCGTTTGCGGGTGGTTTGACGATGAATTGTTCGACAACGGCTGGCACGAGTGGTGACATCACAACTGATCCGACGAACGGTGTTATAGTCAACCTTGTTGCTAAGTAGGGAGATTTCATGAGTTTGTTACAGACGGATGTATCGAATCCACTTGGCACAAAGATAGCGAAGGAGAGCACAGCCAAGGCGAGTGTTGTCAATCAGATAGACACTACAGCGGGCACGATTTACCAGATCGAGATCAATAACAGTGGCAAGGTCACGGTGTTTTTGAAGTTGTGGCAAGGCACGGGCACGGTACCTACTGTTGGGACGGACGCTCCTGATCATATTTTCCGTTGTTTGTCTGGCAAGTCGGTGAACATATCGCTGCCTGGCGGGATGGCATATACAACGGCGTTGTGGGCAGCGGTGGTTGAGGGGACTGGCGGTACTGCTGGCACGACTGATCCTTCTGGCGTGGTCACGTACAGTATTCGGTATACAACATAGGGGTGCGTGATGGGCACTTTAGACGACGAACTGGCTTCTGGAATCGCGCCTGAAAAACGCGGCGAAGTGGAGCGCAATTTTGGACAGGTTCTCAGAAGTCTTACCGATATTCGTGAAGATGCAAGGAGGCTTGGCGACCTCTTAGGTTTAGATTCTGCGCAGGTTCAGGGGATGATAAACTCAAAGAACCCGGAAGAGGCGCATGAAGATTTCCTTTTCTCTCGTCGGGCTCCTGAGCGGCTTGCCAGGCGGAAGGAGTGGGAGCGTCGTGAGGCTGAGGATGCCGAGTTTCTGCGCGAGAGTGAGCGGGCCGATAGAGAAGAGTTTATGGACGCGGCCAGTTATTTGCTTCGTGTTCCAGCGGGCAGGGCTGAGCAAGCAATAAGGAACATGAGTGGTGGTGAGCGCGCCGACTTTACAGAGGATGTTGTCTCATTCATGGCGAGACAGCGGAAAGAGGCAGCGGATCGAAAAAGAGCACGGTCCGGGCCGGTTGTTCCTGGTTCCAGCGAGGGTGAGTCTGCTGGCGACCCTGATATGGGCGAGCCGTTGGTTGATGGTCGCAAGTTAATCATCAGGCGAAAGGCTGAGGGGGACCAGCCGCCTGTCTTTGGGAGGGGGGATGATGATGATGTGGATAAATGGGCTTCTTTGCTTTCAACAGCGCGTGATGGGGTTGGTCCAGACACAGGCGACCCGTTGATTGATGGGATGTCTTTAGGTTATGACTCCATGGTTCCGTTTGATGAGCCTTATCTTAAAGGCCAATCACCAGCGCCAGGGACTTCTCGCATGCCTCGCGAAGAAGAGATGTAGATGGCTGGGTTTCCTGACCAGTCACCTGCGATTGATCCTGAGGGAGAATTTGCGCGTGAGTTCCGCCAGAGCGGGGTGATCGACGTGGATGGTTTGCGGGAGCGTGCTGAGGGTCGGTTGTCTGGTCACGACATGGGCGGTCGCGGTTTAAGCAGTGAGTTGTTGAGTGAGATGGCGACAGAGTTGGCGTATATGCGGTATGGTTGGGCGTTGGACGATTATTCTCCTGAAGAGTATCGTCGGATAGTGGTTGAGGAGCGTGGCCGGGTATCGGCTATACTGAAACAACGTGGGGAGATGTAATGGCTGGCGGTATTCCTATTCCTGGTGCGCGAGCACGTTTAGGCCAGACGGTGGGCCGGTCTCAGGCTTTGCCTCCTACGGGAGCGCCATCGCGCGCACCTACTCCGCCTACTCCGATTCCTTCTCAGGGTGTGGAGAGTCCAGACGCGGTGTTGAGTCGGGGCATGGCTGTTGGCGCATCTCAGCCGATATTTTCTGCCGGCCCTGGTCCTGACGATATTCGTGCCCGTACTGAGTTGTTGATGCAGCAGCGCGCTGCCGCTGTACCGGCTGCTGCTCCTGCCGCTGTTCCGGCTGTTCCGGCTGTACCGGCTGTACCGGCTGCCGCACCTGCTGCCGCCCCGGCGCAACGCCCACTCTCGTTGGAGGAGGAGGGCGAGTTGATGCTACGTCGCCAGGCGATGGAGCGGGCTGCGCTTATGGGTGGACGATGAGTGATATTATCGAGCAGGTAAAGCGTGCGATTATTGAGAACCCGGAGCGTCCTAACTCTGCTGGTTTGGCTGTAGTGGACGCAGAGATAGAGCGTGATCGGACGGCCAAGTGGAACCGGATGGTGGAGGTTGCGCGCAGCGTGAGTCCTCCCAATAAAGAGTCGTAATGGCTTTCGACGAGTTGGATACAGAGCTTTATGAGTCTTTCGCGGGTGCCCCGGCTCCTGTGGGGGTGGCTGGTGCAGTTGAGGTGGCCTCGCCTGATAAAGCTCCTGATGGATCATTTCGTTCTGAGATACGGAGGCGAAAGGGTGAGGCTGTAGACGACGAGTTTCGTGATGCTGTGGTGGGGATGGGCCGGTTGGTTTCCGAGGTAAAGGAGGTTGAGTCGGAGTATTTCGATATTCCGATTCAGGTCCGGTTGGCTGGCAGCAAAGACAACGTTAAATCGTTGAGAGAGCGTTGGGAGTCCCTTACGGCTAAGATGGGTTCTCAGCAGCAGGTTCTCGTTGATTTAGGTAAGCGTCGTCGCGAGCTTGGCCGTGATTTGGTTTCGCGTGGTTTTGGTCAAGTGATTGAAGAGGGGACGGAGTAATGGCAAAGATGACAGTAGAGCAGGCGCTTCGTGGCGGAAAGTACGTTCTTCGGAAGAAGAAGGAGCAAGCTGATCTCACGGACGATCAGAAAAAGCCGGCACGGAAGTTGATTTCAGAGGGTCACACTCTCGCGAAGGGCGGCGGCTTGACTAAGAAGGGTGACAGATATAAGGATGACTCCCCGAGTGGCGGGGTTGAGTCTGACAAGAAGGGAGCGGCATTCCTTCGTAAATATGCGTGAGAGATAGAAGTGAGACGAGAAACCATGCTGGCGTCAGGCTGGCGACGAAAGTTGGCGCAAGCGTTGCGCGACTATGAGAGAAGTGGCCTTGGTTCGTTCCGAAAGAAAAAGGAGCGGGCAAGGTTGCGGAATATTTTTGTTATTCAACTAAACAGAGGTGAGACGAATGAGTGTAAATAAGGTTATTTTGGTTGGTCGTTTGGGTCATGATCCTGAGCTTCGCTCGACGAAGGGCGGCACGTCGGTGGTAAACATCCGTCTTGCAACTAACGAGCGGCGCAAGGATGGCGGCGAGTGGGTAGACCACACGGAGTGGCACACGGTCACTGTGTGGGGCAAGCAAGCTGAGAATCTGGAGAAGTATTGCACAAAGGGCAAGCAGCTTTATATTGAGGGCCGTCTTCAGACTCGCGAGTTTCAAGACAAGACTGGTGCGGATCGGAAGTCAACAGAGGTTGTTGCGGACCAGGTCAAGTTTCTTGGTGACCGTGGCGATAGCCAGGGCCAAAGAAATAATGGTTATTCACCGAGTCATGGTGGGTCTGACGAGAGCGTCCCCTTTTAGGGGTTGTCTTGACGCGTCCATTCATCGTGGAAGATGTCGGTTATCTTAGCGAGATAACTGGCTTTTTCCTCTCTTGACCCAAGTTGTATAGCGGTATTGAGGCGCTTATTTTTATGAGTGAGCCTTTCCACTATTTTGCTGTGGGGAATCCATTTTGGTTTGTTGTTCTTGTGGTCGTTGTTCTGTGTAGACATAGAATCATGGTAAAGATAACAAGAGGCTTAGTCAAGTTGGAGGTGTCATGAGCGACGAATCTGATCAGGAAGATGGAAAATGGAAGGCAAAGTGGTCATCCCCTAAGTGTATTGAGGTCGGGGAGGACGGTCATGTTGTTCATCCTGAGGTTGAGAAGTGGCTAAAGTCTAAGGAGCGGAAGTTTTACCCGACGAAGCATCAGGATCGTTTTCGGACGTTAGCCAAGAGCTTAGCCAAGAAGGGTAAGTGTTTTCGTGGCGAGTGGTTTCGGGCTTCTTATGATTCAAAATGGACGGGTGCCCCTGTAGACGAGGGTGTTTGGGCGACTTGGGTTGAGCTTGGCGAGCCGTTTGTGAAGTGGTTTTTTGATGACTTCCCAGGCATGAGCGAGATTGGGGATGTTGAGTTTCAGATGATGGATTTTCAGTTTTGGACGGGCATTCGTGACGGCATGAAAGATGGCGACGAGTGGGCGTACAGGCAATACTCGAAGGTTCGGATTGAGCCAAGCCTGAAGGTCAGGGGTGAGGATGGTCCTCAGATCAAAGAGCTTCACGAGTATTTTGGTTTGAAGGGTGGCGCGAACTGGCGACCAGCGACTGGTGAGGCGTAGTGAAGTTTCCTGGTGTTAAGGCGGGCATTAAGAAGCGACTTCTGACTCAGATCGCATCTAATCCAGAAGAGTTCATTGGTCGTCTTCGGATTGTTGACGAGAAGGGCCAGGAGCGATTTTTCGATACTCCGTTTTCGGAGCAGGTGTTGGCGCTTCAGGATTTCATGTCTCCAGCGGAGACGGTGATTCATTACAAGCCTCGTCAGATTGGTGACACGACGGTGGCCACGGCGTACAACTTTAACTACTTGTATTGGTGTCCAGACCCTGTTCGGTGCTTGGTGGTTGCTGATTCGTATGATTCGACTGATGCTATTTTTGGTCGTGTTCGTCATTATTATCGGTCATTGCCTTCTTCGTTGCAGCGCAAGGTTGGCAAGTCCAACAAGCGCGAGTTGGTGTTTGACGACACTATGGCTGGCTTCCGCTGCATGACGGCAGGTGGTAAGAGCGAGGCGCGTGGTTGGACGTACCAGCGTCTTCACGCGGATGAGTTGGCGTTCTGGCCTAACGCTGAGGAGGTGTGGGCCTCGATCACATCCACGATGCACGAGGGTCCGCACAAGAAGACGATCATCATTTCAACGGCAGATGGTCCCGGAAACCTTTATCACCAGAAGGTATTGGCTGCGATTGAGGCTGAGCGGAACGGTGACAAGAATGTTCGGTTTCGCTTTTTCAAGTGGTCGGATCATGCGTCGTACCAGTTGGAACCCGCGAATGGTTGGGAGCCTGACCAGGAGGAGTGGGAGCTTGCTCAGAGTCATGGCTTAACGATGCCTCAGTTGTATTGGCGACACGAGAAGATCCATGGTGTAAATGGTGTTGGGCTATCTCGATTTAGGCGCGAGTATCCACTAACGATTGAGGATGGCTTTGCTATTTTTGATGGGTCTTGGTTTAACGCTGATTATTTGAATCAGGTGATTTCGACCTTACGCCCTGTTGAGGGGAACCTTAGGATTTACGAGCGGCCTATTCCTGGCGAGGTTTACGCCTTGGGTGTGGACCCTTCGTGGTGCAATGGCGGCGATTACGCTGTGGCCCAGGTGTTGAGTTCTAACGGCAAGCAGGTGGCCACCTTATCGATGAACGAGGGTGGCGAGATTTTGTTTGCAACGAAGGCGATTGAGTTGGCGATGCACTACAATAAGGCCCGGTCATTGATTGAGAGCAACCCTGGCGGTGCTGGGACTGTAGTGATTCGTGAGTTTCAAAAGGTGGGCTTGCCCTTGTGGAGTAAGACTGTGACATCGTCTGGCGGGCTGAGTAAGCAGCCGAAGTATTGGACGACTTCACGCGGCAGCAAGCAGGAAGGGTACGCTCATTTGCGCCAGATGGTGAACGGTGACGCGTTAGAGTTGAAGGATTTGTCCACAGTGCAGGAGCTAATGCACATACGCGAGTCTTGCGGCAAGATTGAGGGTCAAGACGGGTACCATGACGATCATTCTGATGCTTTAATGTTGGCCGAATGGAACCGTCGTTCTTTACCTACGGCAGACATTGCTCCGCACCTTCGCCCAAAGCGTTATTATGCCAGACGTAATCCGTTTAATAGTATTAAGAGGTTTGGTGAAAGCTAATGGCTGAAACAGACAACAAGCACGACCAGCTACCTCATTCAGTAGTTCTTGAGCATTTGCGCGCTCACGACAAAAGGATGCGCAACAAGCGTTCTCGGTGGGCGTTGTACAAGTCCACCTACATGACTCAGTATTGGGATCATGTTCAGAACAAGGGCCAGACATCGAGTTCAGGGAAGAAGCTGACTGATGTTGAGGTTGAGGTCAATCGCTTGTGGGGGGTTGTCTCCACGTACTTGTCTGCTTTGTATCCGAGGGCAAGCCGTGCGGTGATGGGTCCAGACCCTGCTGGCAAGGGTGACACGATGAAGGCGGCGTTGGCCGCTAACAGGTGGCTTGCTTCTCGCAAGATCCATCAGCGGATCATGTCTGGTCTTCGGCAGTCGTTATTGTATCCGGGCTGTGGTGCGAAGATTGGGTATTCACCTGGCTCTGGAAGCGCTTTGGACCGGGTTTGGTTGAGGGTTATTCCTTGGTGGGAGATCGTTCTTGACGGTGACGTTTGCGATGCTGAGGACGAGCGGTTTCGCGGCCATGTGTATTACCGGCCCAAGGTCGAGGTGGAGCGCGAGTATGGCTTGAAAGACTTGGCGGGCACACGTCGGGTGGACTTTCTGGCTGAGCAGGGGACTGCTAATAGCAGGTCCAAGGGGTCTAAGAAGGATCAAGCGAACAGTGACGAGGCAGCGTTTGTCCGTGTTTTAGAGTTGTGCAATCTGGCGGACACCATCAAGGATGAGACCAATGAGGATGTCGTCTACCAGGGACGCCTTGAGATATACGTGTTGGGCCAAGGGGCGCTTTCAAAGAAGCCGGTATTTATAGGCCCGCTACCGTTTGCCAATCCTGACGGAACGGCTGTGTCGCACATCTCGCCCCTCATATTTAACTCAGAGCCAGAGTTCCCACTTAGGGGTATCTCGCAGACATCTCGGTTGATGCCTCAGTTGCGCGAGTTGAACGCATACAGGTCGTTCATGGCTATGGCCACGCGGAAGGATACTCGCCAGTACGTGACCCGTAAGGGGACGCTGAGCGGCGAGGAGATGACAAACCTTACTGAGGGTCATGATGGATTGATTCTTCAGGTAGATCAGTCTTTTGAGCGACCATTGACTGACGCGATCATCCCTGTTCCGAACGCCCCTATATCGTCGAACATTGGTCGGTACTTGGCTGAGGTGGAGCGAGACCTTGAGCGGGTGATTGGAACGAGTCCTCAGGCGCGTGGTCAGGTGACAAAGGCCACAGCGTTTGAAGTCCAGACGGTTCAAATGTATACCGAGTCTGAGTTTGGGATGCACGCAGCCATCAAGGACGAGTGGCTGGCCGAGTTGGTGAAGTTGTTGATGCGCGCATTGATTGCCGCGATGACTGACCGTGGCGACTCTCTCGGGGCGTATGAGGGTCAGGATGTTCGGGTTTCTGAGGTTGGGGCGATTCCCGACGAAGGGAGTGAAGAGAAGCCGCCTGAGCCGACAGATGAGCCTTGGACTGTTGAGCGGATTCAGGAGATTGCCAAGAAGGCGAATGTCAATACATCTGACGATGACTTTAAGGTATTGATTGAGAAGGTCACAGGTAAGGAGTCTTTGGATGACTTGTCTGATGATGAGCTTCAGATGCTTGGCGCTGCTCTTGGCGGGGATGCGCCGAAGCAAGAGTTGACCGAAGAAGAGGATGGTCAATCGAAACAGGCACTTGTTGACAACATTTCAGCGTCTCAGGAGCCGTATGTTGATGATGAACTTGTCCAGCCCTTGGGTGTTGTGGATGAGGGTTCTGATTCGATTACGATACAGCAAGATGCGTTGGTTCTAAATGAGCGTGGTGAGAACATTGTTGTCACGGTTCACGACTTGGACGCTGCGTTTGATGTTTCGTTTGTAGAGGGTGGTCGGACGCCTCTTACTGATGCTGCCATGCAGCAGAACCTGGTTGCTTTGCTACAGCCCTATTCGGCGCTTTGGGAGGTAGCCAAGGTTCCTGGTGCTGACGGGTTGTTTGCCAAGTCGTACATGAAGGTGATTGCAGAGCGATTTGACTTGCCTAAGGATCTTCACCCTGACGAGCTTTTAAGCCGAATGGAAGAAGAGGCCGATATCGCTAAAGAGAAAGGCGATGAGCCTACGGCTAAGGGGGAGGCTCCCCCGGAGCCGGGTGTTGCGCCTCCGCCTGAGGGAGAAGCCCCTCCAGAGCAGGGTGGTGGAGAGGATGAGCAGATGAAGGCCATGGTAGCTCAGATTGCTCAGCTTCCCCCAGCGCAAGCGATTGCTGAGTTGAAGAAGTTGTTTGCTTCAGACGCTAAGATGGTGGAGATGTTGACTGCAATGGAATCAATGCCGCCCGATGAGCAGCAACAGATGCTTAATCAAATTCTTGGGGGTGGAGATGCCGCTGTATAGTTTTTTGTGTAGTTCTTGTGATTCAGAGCAAGACGAGATTTTTCGGTTTAACAATCGACCGAAAGAGATCGAGTGCAGGAAATGTAATGGCGTAGCGAAATATGTGATTCGTCTTTCAGAGTCACAGGCAAATGACGCAGGGAATGAGAAGACCTACAACTCTGAGATGAAGGGTCTTGCGTTGCACGGGTACAAGTGCCGGTCCTGTAAGCACAGCTTTGACGAGATTATAGACCGTAGCTGTGGCGAGCTTCCAGGGGACTCTCAGGCTTGCCCGAAATGTAGTTCTACAGATTCGAGGTGGATTCCATCCATACAAATTGATAGGTGGAGTGAGAGGTTTCCATATTATGATCGCGGACTTGGTGTAATGTTGCAAAGCAAGGCTCATAGAAAAGCGATATGCAAAGAGCGCGGCCTGACTCCAGTAGATGGGGATTGGAATGTTGATGCTGAGTTTAGTAAGATGGATGAGACGACTGATAAGGAAATTCGAGAATACGATGAGTATTGCGATAAGTTTGATAACTCCCCGGAGTTTCGACATGTTCGAAAGCTTCGGGACCAAGGCCGAATTTAAGGAGCCGACATGCCTATAGATCCAGCAACCGGAGCACCGCTACCTTACCCTGAAGACCAAGGGATGGACCCAGCCATGGCTGGTGGTATGCCCCCTGAAGGTATGCCTCCTGAAGGTATGCCCCCTGAAGGTATGCCACAGGATGAGATGGCCCCTGACTTGGCTCAGGTAGCCGCCCAGGCACCGATGCCCGAGAAGCCGTTTACCATTAAGGCTCTTGAGACTTTGGTTAAACAGTTCAATGAGACTGTTGATAAACTCAGTGGCGGGGCGCTACCTCAAGTTGAGGTTGATTTCTCTGGGGTTGATGGAAAGAAGTGGCCAGACCCACTACCTCCCCAGATTTTTGTTCCACTTATCGCTATCAACGAAGCCTTGAAGGTCATTGAAGACGGTAAGTTTCACGACAAGTATGGCTTTGATCCGTTGGAAGTCGTGAATGATGTTGGTGTCCGTAAGGCTACGGCACAGTTGAATCGGATGGCTGGCGACAAGAAGTTAGCTAAGGCTTTAATGGAGCCAACTGAAGAGTCGGTCGAGGCGGCTTCAGCGCCACCTTCACCAGGAGAGTTTGCTGAGGACGATGAGGCACTTGCAGAAGGTCTTGCATAAGTTGCACCAAACCCCTCTAAAGTGGTACATTCTTGAACAACTAATCTTGGAGTTATTGTGAGCATGGATTCAACAACACAAATTACCGAAGAAGCAGCTATTGCGCCAGGGGACGGTGCGGTAGCTTCTGCTAATTTGGCTGGGCTGGTGGATGTCTCATCCCCGGAGCCTGAACGCGAGGCAGCGCCTGAATCGAACGAGTTGACTTCGTTGGAGGTGGCCCCTCCAGAAGTCGAGCAAGCAGTTGAGGCACAAGTTCCGGCAGAGGTAAGTGAGGTTGCATTCAATCCCCTTACGTCTGTTTTGGGCGATATTGATGAGCTTCAAACGGATAAGTTCTATGAGAACATATCTGAAGATGACATCAAGGAGCTTCCAACTGTTGCTCGTCGGATGCTTCACAACTTTCGTATTGCATATGAGATTGAGAAGCAGAAGATGGGTCAATCGTCTAATGCTTCCGAGACTCGGATGGCTGAGCGCGAGTTGAAGCTTCAGAAAATGGAGCGAGACTTCTCTCGTCGTCAGGCTGAGTTTGGTGCTCTTGCTGATGACCCGAAGGTTCGTGAGATGTTGAGCGCCCCTAAAGGGGAGTTGCCAGACATCTTGAGTGAAGAAGGAATCTCTGCTCGCATCCAGCAAGGTATTGCTGAAGGAATGCGCAGAGTTCTTACGCCGATGCAAGAGGCATCTGCTCGACATAATAAAGAAGCCACCTATCTTGAGTTCATGGAGTCACATCCAGAGCTTGCTGAGCCTGGCTTTAAGAAGGAGGTCGCTGGTCTTGTAAAAGGTCGCCGCGCATCCTCCGCACCCATCTCAACTCAGGACGCTTACCAGATTGTTAAAGCGCGTCGTGTTTTGGCTGAGCAAAACGCTCGCTCTACTGCTGAGCGGCGTGCTCGTGCCGAATCTGCACGACGGGTTAGTAAACAATCAATGAGCAGCGCTCCTGGTGTTGAGGATATTCCTCAAGATGTCAAGAAGCGTGGTGCTTATGCCATTGCACATTGGCTACAATCAAATCCTGAAGCTGCAAAGCGTATTTCAGGACAAGTCCGCTAAACCCATAGGAGCATGAAATGCCCGTCACACCATTGAGCCTCGGCAACGAACTGTTGTCCACCACCATGCACATTCTTATGAAGGAATGGCGTGAAAACATTTACGAAACCACCGCGTTTCTTGATGCAAGTGAGCGCGTTCATGGCGCTGGCCAGCCTTCGCAGTCTGGTGGTACTCGTATCATTTGTCCGCTTGGCTTTGAAGAGCACTCTTCAACGACTCGCTTGGCCACTGGTTACGAGCGCATTGACCTTAGTGTCGAAGATGTTTTCAAGCCTGCCGTGTACTCGTGGGCGCACGTTGTTCGTCCAGTTGCTATCTCTTCTGAGGAGGAGATGATCAACCAGGGTGACGCTGCGATCCTCTCCATTCTGGAGAATCGAGTCACGATGACTGCAAACGCATTGAAGCGTGAGTACGTCAAGCAGATGGTCCAGGGCGGAGTGGCCGGTTGGGAAGACTGGGGCACGCTTAACGGTGTTGATGCCGCAGCGACTGGCTCTCTTGACGGATTCCTTGAAGAGAACGCTGTTGGCGCTCAGGGCAATACGGTTGGCTTGGTCAATAAGTCTACTTATAGCTCGAAGACTGGTTGGCAGAACCAGATGTTTGATGGCTCTGGCTCGTTCAACTCGAACGGTCTTGCTGGCTTGTATGATCTCAAGGTTGAGATCGAGTCGGTGTCGCCGTCTGGTGCCCCGGATGTGATTCTGGCTTCTCGGGCTGGTTTCAAGAACCTGAAGCGCTCGCTCCAGGCTCATGAGCGGTACGTTGACCAAAGCAAGATCGATGGCGGTCGTTTGGTTGAGTATTGGGACGGTGTGCAAATCAACGTTGAGCGCAACATGCCCAACGCCGGTACAACCACCACGGGTGACCCAATCAGCTTCTACATGCTGAACCTGAACGACATTCACACCCTCTGGGATCCCAAGGGTTACTTTGACCTGAGTGATTTCGAGACCGTGTCTGGTGAGTACGACGTTCGCGCCGCGAAGATTCGCGTCCGTGGTCAGCTTATCGCCAAGCATCTTGGTTCGAGCGGTATCGGATTCGACCTGGAAACCTTCTAAGTTTTCTTAGATCGGGCGGGGGCCGTGTTGGTCCTCGCCTACCTTAAAAGCCACTGTATCGAGAGTAGGAGTACAAAATGGCAATTCATAAGATTGATGGCGTCGATGGTGTCGCTAATTTTCCAAAAAAGTTCGTGACGCTGCATTGCAGTGAGGCCATCACCAAGGGTGAGTGGGTGTCAATCGACACTGGCGACACAACAAACGGCTTGGGTGGTTCAGTCGAAAAGGCTCTTGCAACCAGTCTCGGTTGTGTCGGCGTTGTCGGTGTCGCTACTGAAACGACTACTGCGGCAGGAACTGTAAAGATTCAAACTGCTGGAAAGTTTGAGAACGCATACGTGACGACTTCGATTGCTGCGAATATCGCACTTGTTGTCGATACCACTGCCGGTCGTGCTGACATCTCTGCAGCCACTGACTTGGTTTCACCTTGTGGTATGACACTTGAGGTCGCAGCCGACAACTTGGCAGATGTCATGATCTATGACAGAAACATGTTCTAAGCCATTTTCGCTACCGGGCCTCGCGCCCATTACCGGCAGGCGGGGTACAATACCTTGTCTGCCGGTTTTCTTTTAGGGGTCCAAGATGAATCTGCTTGAATTACGTGAAGAGATCAATGCTGCACTGGACTACAACCCAGACTTAAAACAATATCGGGATATGACTGCAAGGGTTTTGAACCGTCATTACTTGCAGATTTCGACCCAGTATCCTTGGCTGTTTCTACACTCTAAGCATCGCATCACTTTGCGTGCAGATATTGAGGGTGATTCAAATACTCAGATTCAGATTGGAGACGCAACTGAGGCTCTTGCTAACACTAAGGTTTTCCCTGTTGGCTCTAATCAGTTTCTCCAGACGCCAGAGATGATGGGTAACTATTTGGTATTGAAGGAAGGTATCGACCAGCTTTCGGCAAACCAGGGGCACGGCGGTCACCACTCGGAGTATTTGATTACTGGGCTGTACTACTCCGAAGCAAGCGACACATTTGTAAACCGGTACAACGTTCCAGATTCAAGCCAACCCGGAACCGCCGATCACTACTTGGTGGTAGACCGACCGATTATCGACCCATCGACGGCTGTGGATGCTGCCGGTGAGAATAACTTGCCTGTGATTACCAAGGTTCCGGTTGACGAGTATTCGATTCAGTTTCGAAGATACTTTCTGCCTGGTGATTGCATGGAGGTTCTTGGGATCATGAACCGTGGGCTTACCGGCCCTGTTCACACGGAAGAGGCTGGCGTAGCTTCAACCTCCACGAAGACGGCCACTAAGGCTGGTCGCTTAACGTTTCTGGATGCCCGTAAAGAAGAGTTCGTATATCTGGATAGCGACACCTCTGGAGACCCTGTGTTGGCCATTGAGGCTGAGCCGCTGTTTGTCTACCCACCACCTGGCGCTCCAGTGTTGGTTGAGATTACACCTTCAGATTCAGGGGATGAGGCTGTAGAATCAAAGTTACAGCCCGATACAACGTATGAGTATTGCTATACATTTTTGTATTGCGGTATTGAGTCGCCTCCATCGCCGGTTGCGTCGATTACGATGTCTGCCCAAAGCCTGGTTCAAATCAAGTCTTTGATAGACACTCGTTCAGTGTATGCGGATTATGACAGCATCCTCCTCCCGAGCGGCGCTCCAGAACCGTCAGAGCAGCCGTCCGGCATGTATAAGCGCATCTATCGTCGAAAGGCTGATGGTGGTGTTTCGAATCGGAATCAAGGATTTCAGCGCTGGCATCACATTGCAGATGTATCCGAGTCCGCTGGAGCCAATGTTTCCGATAAGATTTACGACACTGGGAAAAAGGTCGTTACGGACAACACTGGGGTTGGGGTGGAGCCAACGTATCTCGGGTGGCCTGGTAGTGACCGCACGAAGAATAATCGGTGGACATACCACGATGGCCAGATGCACAAGCTGATGATTCTGGACGAGGCTGGTCCGCGTCAATCTCTCCGGGTATACCGTCGTCCTGCGCATGACATGGATGTTGAGGTTCGCTATTTGCGCCGTCCTCGTCGGTTGGTTGCTGATGCTGACACTCCCGAGTGGCCCCCTCAGTTTCATCACTTGCTGGTGTACAAGACACTGCAAGACATCTGCTTGCAACACGGCATGACCAGTCATTCGCAACTGTATGAAAAGCGCGCAGGAGAGCTTCTTGACCGAATGAGGCAGAAGCACCTATCGAGACCTGATAGGATGTATGTGCGTAGTGGTTTTGATCGGAACTTGTATGGGGGCGAGCGATGGGGAGTACCGGTTAAATCATGAAAACCAGGTCTTTCACACTTGAGCGACTTCGTGGCGTTGACCTTCGATATCGGGTCACTCCAGATTCAGCGTCTGATATTCAAGATATGCGCTGGACGCTAAACGACTCATGGACATCGTGTGGCGGGTTTCGGCCTGTAACTGCTCGGGAGTACAAGTATGAGCCATGGGGTGAGGTTGATACAATCGTTACGGTGCCAGAAACTACTTTTGGGGGGATAACTTTGGGCGGGGGGGCGTATGTAGACCCGTCTGATTCAGACAACTCTATGATTCAGTCTCTTCATTGGTTTTCGCAGCACAATGGTGCGCGTCAGTTTTTGATTTGGGAAGATACTGACGGTCAGTTGATGTCGTTCCGTGGGTCAACACCAGCAACTCCATATGTAAACGTGAGGGACCGATACAACAAAAAGTGGGACGGCGTTGAACGGTCGCGCCACATTTCACGGACACCGAGTTCTTTAACTCAGAGCCTTGTTTGGGGCGGTCGGTTGTATATGGTGAACGGGTATGACGAGCCGATAGTCTACGATGGGAAAGCCACTGGTCGCGCTGGATATATTCAGGCACCTGGCGCTCCTGACGTGGAGGTAATTTTTCGGTCGCATAGCACAAACAGTACGTCATATTGGCTTGGAACCAGGGTTCGGAATCAGGGTCTTGGGTCCAGCTTGCCATATGATGATGAAGAGGGATCGGATGGAAAGCTTTGCGGCTATAAGTATCGAATCACCTTTGTAAATAGACGTGGCCAGGAAAGCCCAATGTCTGAGCCAAGCGGCACGGTTCAGATGGAATGTGGGGACAATGGGAAGAAGAGGTTTGTTCAATTACACATCCCGACTGGTGATGCCGAGACCGTAGCTCGCCGCATTTATCGGACTCGGGACATTTACGATTCGTATGGCCAGCCATCCAACCGAAACTATGGGTACAACTATTACTTCTTAAAAGAGGTGCAGGACAACATTGCTCAAACGATTGAGGATGGGATTAGCGATGGTGGGCTTGGGTCGTTGGCGGACCCTGAGGATTTTGGGCCATGGCCAACGCCGGCCAGATTTATCGCAAGTTTCAAGAACACGGTCTTTCTTGCTGGTATGCCAAACAACCAAATTCAGTTTAGTGCGCCACGAATGCCGGAGGTGTTCCCGCTTGGCAATGTGTTTGACATTAGTGAGGGGGACGGTGGAGAGGTCACTGGCCTTTACCCAACGAAGAACGCGCTGGTAGTGTTTAAGCGGCGCGGGATTTACTTAATCAAGGGTGACCCATCAAGTGGGTTCTTTATGCAGACGCTAACCAAAGACATGGGCTGCATTTCGGCGGACAGTATTGCTGATGTTCCCGGTGTTGGGCTGGTGTTTTTGTCCGATACCGGCATTCATGTCCTTGAGGGCGCGCTGGAAAACACAGGGTCTCCAACTGGCATTACTGAGTTGAGTGTTCCGATCAGGGGTTGGTTTTCAGATTTATCGGACTCGGCTATGGCTGGCGCGGTTGGTATTGTTTATCACCGGGACCGCGAGTTTTGGCTATGCGTGCCTGGTGTTGGGCAGGCAGAGAATACTATGGTGTACGTGTTTCATTACACGATTGGCTCATGGAGTCGCCGGCTTGATGTTCCGGTCAGGTGCGCTGTTGAAACGAAAGACCATCGTGGGTATTTGTTTTTCGGCAGTTCCGATGTAGAGACTCGTCCGGGCTTGTACGTGTACACGCACTCTGAAACCCGTCGAGGGTACTCTTGGGGCGATGCTGTTAGCGGGTCGGTGTCCCCGGTGTATAAAACATCACCCCTTGCGTTTGGGAGTATTTATACTGGTGTTCAGCCGGCTTACGTGAACATCTACGCTGTTGCTCGTGGAAGCCTGGGCTTGTCGCTAAACTTGAACGTCAATCGTTCTATTGATGAAACCTTTGAGACCTCAAAGGTAACCGACCAGGTTTCATTGATTGACCCTTTAAGTGTATATAGTGATGCGTTGAAATATGAAGACGATACGAAGTGGGGGTATTATCGGCCCATCCCGTTTCGTTATGATGTCAGCTTGATGCACGAGAGCGTGGTCACCGAGTTGCAACTAATCATGGGATCGTCTGATGAGGATAATCCGCATATTGAGATTGTTGGATTTGATATTGAGGCTAAGGTCGGAGCACAGCGAGAGATCCGCGTGTTGACTGACGTGCTATCAGTAGACCGGAGGTAGACATGGCCTGGCGATTTCCTGCTGTACTTCCTGTTGATGGGGACATTCTTCACCCAGCGCATTGGAACGAGAACATTGATGTGTATTCGAGTGAGATTAATGGGTTCATTGACCGAGATAATCTAAAAAAGAACTCGATCACAACAGGTACGGTTAATCGGAATACCTTTATAAAGGTGTTTTCTCATATGTTTGAAGACACAAAAGGAGCCATGGGAGACCCCGCAAACGATTTCGATATTAACATGCGGACGAGTGCGTGGCAGAGCACGGACACGTCGCCCGATAACGATCCGATGCCGTTCATTGAGATGGATGCGGATGTTGATGGCTGGGTCGAGTGTGATTTCCACGCATCATATCAGTGGCGTTTACCGGATGACCCGAGTGGTGGCTCTCAGGCGTGGTTTCGGCATAACGAAGATACAATCGTTATTAAGGGGCTTGGTTCCGCCCACTTCGATGGCTCTGGAAGGGTGATGTTGTACCATGAGATCAGCGAACTCCACGGGAACCAAGCACCGGTTGTTGTTCAGGAAAACTGGAATACAACGGTTAGCGAGGGTTGGAGTGAGATTGAGCCGTACCCGATATGGTATAGAGAGGGTGACTATAAAATCCACAATGATGCAGCCGTCCCAATTAAGGGAAAGTTTCTAAGTGACGGGGTGTGTGAGACCCCAAATGATGTTGATTGCGTAGCGTTCAGGCTACTTGTCGATGGGAATACAGTTTCCGAGTCTGGTTGGATGTCTATTGGTATGTATAGAAACGGCATCCACTTAACTGGCGCGGCCCCTATATCGGCGGGGAAGCACAGGATAGAAACCCAGGTCCGGGTAGGCAAGGTTGACGCAGCCGCAGCTACATCTGGTGGCCTTGCCGAAGCCCTATCATTGTCATTCGTTGAGGTTGTATCTGAGATGATGGTTAGAAATCCGCCGATAAGCGGGAAGTGCAGGGTGAGGGCACGCGGCCTCACCGTTCTTTATAGGAAGAGATAATGGGACGAGTTTCACCACCTAAGGTAGTCAGTGGAGAGTCTGTTTCGTCGGGTTCTTTGAATGATGGGATTGACTCGTTTTCAATCCAGTCGGGCTTGATTGATGGTCGCAATGTTCGGGACGAGGCTCTTGGATCCAGGGAGCTTGAGTCGGACACGTTTATTAGTGACTTCTCTTACTGGGAAGGTGGGGGGGCGTCGATAAGGTTGAGCGAAGGACTGAGCAACACCCTTAGCGACAACGATAAATAC
>Ga0098052_1000702_pt1 | contig 21134 bp, 18 predicted proteins | sample 15_taG_FD_81591 | JGI IMG/M metagenome (GOLD analysis project Ga0098052, IMG submission 81591) | Marine viral communities from the Subarctic Pacific Ocean - 15_ETSP_OMZ_AT15312 metaG | ecosystem: Environmental > Aquatic > Marine > Oceanic | place: Pacific Ocean | collected 2015-01-18
GACGGTCTTCTTGTTGATGACCATTGAATGTTTGTTCCCACAAGCAATGGGCGAGAACCTCTTCAGGAGAAAATTCCTCAAGCGACTTCTCACAGATCTCACTATCAACCCACTTCTCCCATCTTGCAAAAGAAATTCCGATCGTGGTTCCTTCAGAATCAATGCCGTCTACTACAGGGAACAATTCGGGATCGTAGACACCTGACTTGTTTTGTACCGAAATAACAAAATCTGAGGGTTCCGGAACCAACCGAATGGTTTTGGAGATGGTGTCTAGATATCGCTTTTTGATCTTTTGCCAATCGCCATCACGAAATAAGACAGGATCATCAAAATAGAGATCGTGCAATATTTGCAATGTCTCATCGATGTTGGCAACCTTAAAAAGTTCTAAATATTTCATCACAGACTCGTTAACGAGAGAAGAGGGAAGACATCGGTATCATCCCTCTCCACCCGGTTTTTCACTGACTCACTAACAGCAGAACAACCTGCCGTCCCTTACTATACACACACAGAGAACTTATTCGAACAACTTATCGGCTTCATTTAACGATTAAGCCAACGATCCGCGACCTTTTTTGCCGACTTCTTTTTCTTACCCCTCCACATCGTGTGACCGTGATATTGATCCAAGGTCGAAGCACAGAAAGCTTCTGGATTATCCATTTTACCTTTCATTCGCTCCACGCATTTAGTGAATGGCGTTTTTGATTTGCCCGTGAGATTCTCTACAAACTTTTTGATGGACTTTTGAGTCCATCCTTTTGGGAGGCTACTCCACCCCGAACTTTCTTTCGTCATCACAACTCTCCTTCTAGTAGGAAGGAAAAATACAATCAAGAACAGGCGTAGCCGTTCAACGCCACAATTTCCAGGTATACATTTTTAGATGTCCAAAATCCCTGGGCCTGAGGATCAGGGATTGCGTTTACCAACATGAAAGAAGCAGTGGAACTGGGGTACCCCCGTGGCAGAGCGATTCTCAAGATGTTTTCCTCGGTAATTTGAAAAAAGGTCCCAATGTGTTCAGAAGACACCTCAAAAAATTCCAGGGAGACCGTATTCTCTTTTTTGGAAGCGACTAATTCCATCCAGATATTTGGCCCGATTTTCCAACAACATGAACCGAACACCTCGATGTGTCCTGCATGCATAGCATGAAACCACAAATGAAGATGTTTCTCAAAAAACCTACGGACATGGGTAGGTGATGTTGTGTCTTCAAACGAGGCTAACAATGCAGAGTCGAAGTCTGAGCCGAAAGACTTGCCCCGCGCACAAATCACATTCATGTTCTGATTCCTTGACTACGAAGAACATGGTGTAAAGGACACAATGTGACATATTGTGTCCTTTCTGGATCTGCTTCCTCGCCGCACACTTCGCAAATCGTCACACTCTCATGTTCTGCGGCTTGGATAAATCCTGCCAACGTACAAGCGATGTCCTTTGGGAGACCTCCTGTGTAAAATCTCAAGCCACCAAACTTAGATTTTATTTGGTGAATCTCTAATTCTTCGTGTTCTTCAAAATAGGGATGCAGTTTAATGGACAATTCCCAAATAAGATTGAACCAACCCTCTCCAATTTCAAATTGGAAAAAATCATGTTCAGCACTGAAACAAGGACCACGCCGGAAAAGACAAGGGAACATATCCATCAAACATTTTTGAGATTCCGGTTTCATTCGTACTCCCATCGCACATTTTCTTCAATTCGACGGATAAGTTTACTACTCGCGTCGTTTCTTAACCGGATATCATCCGGTAGAAGAGATAGATCCGTCTGGAAAAATAAAGCACCAAAACTCTCTACGGCTGTGGAACACATTTTCAGGTGTCCGTTTGAGGAATTTCGTTGCACGGCAATGCTTGTCATCGTCTTCGGTGTCAAAGATCCCTGGAAAGTGACCTTTCGATCCTTGTTCTTACATAGGCAGGCTAACAAATACCGATTAGGCTTTCCACCACAAGTGGGTACTTCGAGAAACGTACCTGAAGCAAGCATGACCTGGAAGTTTGCTTCATGAATCAACTGTTCCACTCGGCGGATATATTTTTGGATGTGTGGGTTCTTTGGGGAAAGTAACAAGGTAGAAACCCAGGAATGGAACTCAAAAATCTCTCGATCTGTATTGAATACTGAATACTTAATTTGCATGGGCGCTGCCTGACTCATCCTGCAATCGAGAAAACATCATCTCACACAGATTTCGAACTGCGGATCTTCGATCTTCGAAAGAACAGGGAACCTCTTCCGGTGTCACAATCATGTTAGTCTTGTTCCTAATGTCATTGGCAAACACCAGATTGGCGCTAGAGTCCCTTAACAATTTAAGACCTCTCAAGTAAGTGTCCTCGGAGGTGGTTCCAGCCGTGGTCTTAAATCCGACCAGGAAAATGTCTTCTCGTTCACTGCGGATAGTTTGAATCACCTTGTCAGAAGAGGTTAGTTCTAGAAGGTATTCCAATTTCGAGGAGAGTCTTTCCTGTCCTTTTCCAAATTCTGTTACGCTCTCGGTAACTTCTCCGGTTTCCCCATCCGTAACTTTCAGTTCGCAGGGTTCAAAATCGCAAACGGCGCTGGACAAGACAATCCCTCTGGTGTCTTCTCGATCCTTCAACAGCCCCAAGAATTTTTCTAAATCCTCGTTGGTTTCCAGGTGCTTGATTCCCAACTGATCAAATAAGGATTGAACCCAGGAACACCTGTCGGTTTTTTCTGCCATTCGGGTTTCGACTAGGTGAACTTTGTGCTTGTCAAACGCACACAGGTTTTGTAATTCACCGTAGATTTCACGGCCCACGGTACCAAAAGCAGGTGCACACAATGCAAAGTGTGGCGCAATGTGCACTAATGTACCACCAGCGATGACGTAAATTCTCTTCATCATAGACTCCTTCTGGGTTCAGGGATCACAAATTTCCAACTCTGGAACCGAGAACTTAATTTGCCAATCCTCGAATTGCTGAAGTCCTCGATTAAAAATGGGAGGTTTTTGTTTAAACTCACCCGCTGCGACTACTCCGTAACACATATGATTTATCCCGAATTGTGTTATTTCTACATGTACCTCCAGGTCGTCGCCACCCACCATGCCGTAAGACACCCCATTGAGTATCAAATACGACCAACACCAAAGAGGATCCGGCCCCTCAAGGTAGCTTTCCCATTGTCGAGTCAATTGACAGAACAAATGTATAGATCGATGAAAAAGATTAACCGGAGGAAAGTCACAACCTCCGATCTTCCTCTGTTCAAATGACCAATAATTGATGATCTGGTCCAATGTCTGAGCGGAGTGCATTTAGATTTCTCCGTCCAACAACGAATGTATGCCGGTCATCAATGATGGACAATCCCAGGACAAGAGAAATTCTTGAAATTCGGAAACGGTGCTTCCGTTATACTTTTGTACGTCCACATCGGCGATATCCGTCACCATCTTTGTTACTCTAATGTTGATCGCAGCTTGAATCGCAAAATCTCGAATCTTTTCTCTTTCCGCGACGGAACCCGTGAACTCAGTGCTGACGAAGTCCAAAACCTCTTCGACTGTATTGGATTGCGTGAGGATTGGTGTGAGAACTTTCTTTCGGACTCGGAACAGTCCGGGGATATCGTCTGAGGTGTCTCCAAAAAAAGCTTTGTGGAGGGCAATCTTGTCACACGGCACCCCGTATTTCTGCTCTGCGATCTCTTGTGTGGTCACCTCGGAGTTATTCCCAAAACATTTCACAGCAGGCTTCAGCAGCGACCAGAGATCTTTGTCGGAAGAGATGATCCACACAGAGTCAGAATCCGGTAACCAAGAGGTGACCAGGGTAGCGATAATGTCATCTGCTTCATACAAGTCATGGTGGTAGTGAGTAGAGGGAATTCGTTGGAGGACATCACGAAATTCATCTTTTCTCTTCTTCATCTCCAAGATCTCTTCTTTTGGAGCCGAACCCGTGCGGCGAGAGATCTTATACTCTTTTAAGATGTCATATCTGAATCGAGGGATTCCATCCCAGACAAAATGAAATTTGTAGAATCCATCTACTTTCCTCACGAGGCTCTGTAAGCTTCGAATTGCCCCGTAAACATGAGAGACGACCCTCCGGGTGTTCAGCCGGTCATTTCCGTACAAAGAACGGAAAAAGAAGTTATTTGCATCCACTACAATGTGTGTAACGTCGTTGGAAAATAATGGGAATGTCATGGGCAATGAGTCCTCTTTTTAAAAAATATCTTTAATCGAAACCAATGGGAAGACCGAATTCGAACATTCTATTGAGGAATGGTCATTCCGTGTGTTTTGACAAGATGACAAACTTTTCCACTTTCATAGGGATGAATACTTTCTGCGTCAATGGGGAGTTCAGTAGCGCTGATGACACGGACTAGGTAATTGTGTTTATCTTGGATGTATCCAAGATGGTCCATCTTGGTATTATCCCTCATGAGTACCATAAATCGAGTCTCCCGACGTTTCAAGGTGATGAAGACAGACCACTTTTCGTTATTAATTCGAGTGTTGACGTGAGCCGAATCATCGGACATCATGGTCGCACACATTTGTGTGTAGCGGAGAGCTTCTAGAAAGAGATTGTAGGGTTCAAAATTCACACGCATCCAAGATAAAAACATGGATTCGGAACAATAACCCGTTGGAAGTCGGAATTTAATGTCCATTTGCCCTCCGATTTGGCAAAATCACTGTAAGTGAGTATACTTAACATCAGTTACTATTTTTAGTGCAGGAGAAACACCGTGAGAACTTTGTGGACTAGATATGAACACGGCACACAACCCGTGAAAATTTTCCCGTCCGGGGAATTTGAGTATGCCAGAAAAACATTCACTCATCCAAAAGAATTACTCAAGACCATCACTGGCAAAGAAAATACACGTCTATCATTAGATAGGTACTTTCGAAGTAAAACCCAAAAAGAGGCCAACTCCATCTTCGAAATTTTCTTCGGGAAAGAAAACGAGCCTAAAACCGGGATCGATGTCACGAAGAAATATGGTGACATCGAAAGAATCTTTTATGCCGGATTCGGATCGGAGATCGCTCGTGCGGGTCACGATCCCGAGGATGTCCTACAAGAAATCTACAAGGGTATTCTTGTTCGTAACAAGGGGAGGTGTCCTTTCGACAAGAAGAAATCTTCTTTCGGTCATTATGTGTACATGGTGTGTCGTTGTATCGTGAACAATTACCACAAAAAACACCAGAAGAGGATGCAGAAGGAAAAGGCAGGGTTGCCGGAGAATCGGAACCACCCAGAAGTTAAGCCGGACACCTACCAAGGTGCCGTCGAGAACTTCCTGAGTTTCCTGGCAAAGAAACCGTTGTCTGAAGAAGACCTTCGTCAGATGCGTGTAGTAACTCTACACTTGTCGGCTGGAAAAACTCAAGAAGAGATTAGCCACGAAGAACAACTTTCTAAATCCCGATTAAAGTCCGTCGTAAAATTACTCCGATCTTACGGTCAGGAATATCGTGGAATTTAAGGAGAACGGTTTGCGACTTCTTGCATTAATTCTGGCATGGACCGTATTCTCTTGTACGTTACCGAAAGTGAAAACCAAAACCTCAGCACATCATTGGGTGAAAAAGCTCACGGGGAAAAGATGGTTTCTCACTAGACTATTGTCTTCTGGGAAACGCACACCCAAGAAACCGGCGCACTTGGAAATAGTCTGGACATTTCATTCCGGAAAACCCTGGGGAATACTAATTTCAACGGTCTACGCGGGTCACCGGATTCTACGTAGGAGAAAAGGAAGATGGCGTGTACTCGCCACCAACACGCTACTGTTCCCTGGATCTAAAACAGATCTCTTCTACCGAGTGTCTTTCCCTCGTAAAGGCCACTTGAAAGTACATTTACACTCCTCAAGAGGTCCACTTCTCGGTATTATGTGGTTCAAGCGAAAATTAATGTTCGAATGATCCATCCTGTGCAGTAGAATAAAACAAATGAGTCCTAATAGGACTTACCGGAAGCCGTTGAATCCCCCTCGTTCGACGGCTTCTTACTTTAAGATACCTCCATTACGAATGTGTTACCGGATTGAATCAAGCCATCGGGGATTCTGGATCCCCTTAATTCCCAACATGTGAACTGTAATGCCTGTACCACATCTACATTTAGATAACAATCTGACAATTCCCCCTTGCGAACGCTAAGGTGCCACCCACTTTTTAATGCAAACACTCCCAGGACATCTTTAAAGTAAACATAGAGATGTTGATACCTCAACACACCTTGTGTGATATACTCTACATGTTGAACAGGATAGCGATTTCTCACCGGAACTGAGAAATTGAATAATTCGAGATTTGTAGCGTCATGCGTCTTCCGGGATTAGATCAAAAACGGCTTGATATAAGGCTTCATTCTGAGGGTCTGGTTGGGTGAATTGTGCTGGGGCATTGTGTATGGGCATTCTTCCAAAAATGGACATGGAAAAAACTTCCATGTCTGTGATTTTAGTTTGCGTGGTGACTTTACACCCAAAAGACCAGAACCCTAACATTCTTTGAAGTGGCAACAGCAGATACCCGTTTGTCATTTTGAAGTATCTAGAATAATACTGGTAGGTGTGAAATCCTTTTTGGATGAGTTGACAATCCTCTACCGTCAAGTCTGGATACTTTTGCCGAAATTCCTGCAACAAAATATTTAGGTGGAGGGTCGAAAACGGGATCATCATTTCATCCTTGTGAAGATCCATCAATACATTTCCCACTGTAGTGTTTCTTTAACAATGGAAATGTAAATGAGTCGAGATATACAACTTACACATGCGTGTCCACATTTAATAATTGAGGAAGCGATTTCACTGGGGGCAGATCGCATGTCTTTGGTAAATAAAAATCCCATCGCATCCTCTGGTTCTATCCGATTATTGGCAAACGACCAATTTCACATCCCCTCCTACGGACTGAGCGTCCCGGCACTTCTAACCGGATCCTTCGCCGGTCCTTTCCGAATCAAAAAAGCTGAAAATACTCTGACAATTAAAACGCAAGGGGAATCCTTAGACGTGATTCTTCCAGTGGGGAATCGAATCACCACCGCTCAAGTCATCTCTAAAATTAAATCAGCGGATCCTAAAACCTTTTCTGCGAGTGAAAAAAACGGCCATCTGCAAGTCAAAGAAGAATCTCTAGTGGGAAGAAGTTCTAGTCTTCAACTCTCAGGGGTCGTTCGAGATTCATTAGGATTTAAATTACAATTTGGATCTCGGGGTAAGGAAGTATTTCCTCCTTGGGAACTCATCACAACCGCATCCAACAGACATCTACGATTTACGAAGCCCATTCGAACTACCCCGATCATTAAGATGACCTACCAGACCTATCCTCAAACCTGCTTACGATGTCGAGGAACGTTGGTAGAAAATGACATCCGATTCGATGAGTCGGGGGATGCCCTGTATGTGGAAGATGAAAACCTACTCTACCAAAACAGTCTCAAGATCATCCTTACCGATCTAGGATCAAATCTCTATCACACATGGTACGGTTCCAATATTAGGAGACGGATTGGATCCAAGGCAACAAGTACTGTTGCTGCTATGATCAGCGAAGACGTTAGAAATGCCCTACAGAACCTACAGGCAACTCAGTTAGAGCAATCCAATTATCAAACGGTAACTTTTAAAGAACGTCTTTACCAAGTGCAATCGGTAGAGACGTTTCAGAGTGAAGAAGACCCCACGATGTACATCGTAGACGTGGTGGTCAGAAATGCTTCCAATGAGCCTGTAAAAATCACTACCATCTTCACTGTTCCAAGCGTGATCCCAATTATTCAAGGGAAGCCACTGAGGTTTTAAATGTCTATTCCAACATTCAAAGGTCCAGATGGAATCTATCGAGAGAAATTCATTTTCTCGACCACCAAGGAAGCGAACTTCTTCACAGGTAAGATCTCTGCCAACGTTGCAGACTTACAGGTCTCTATTCTAGAGGCGGCATTTACCAGTGACCCGGATCTCATCATCTGGGATTCCGACACATTCACGATTCCGAACCCCTCTGCATATCCGGAAGGGATCTATCTCCAACCAGGATCAAATCTCATTCAGGTTCGAGCGATCACCACGGTCGGAACTATTTCTTCTCCTGGTATGATACAAGCTTCACTAATTCCTCAAAAAGATTCCGGTGTGATCACCGTGCCACCCTCTGCCATCGCAGTCGAGAAGAAAGATGGAACCGTGAAGATCAAATTTGATGGTCTTACTGACAGTGCTATTCTCGGATACCACTGCTATGCCTCTACAGAAAGTGGGGGAGGAGCCGGAGGCTACTTTAGAGTTAATGCCGATCTGATTTCCGGAGGGACAACCGAAAATGTCGTTTCGGAATTAGGTACCCTCAGTACCTCTGCTAATGTAGTGGTGGACACAGACGGCTCTCTTAAGGAGACTCCTCAATACCTGCATTACAAAAGCACTCAAGAAGATAAGAATTCAGTAATTCTACAAACGGACATGTCCGAGTTGGTTTCGATTCCAGAAGGAACTACAAAAATACAAACCGACATCACAGTGTCATCGGTTAGCACGAAACAGAAACTCTCTTTCATACATGATAGAAACGGAGATTTCTCTTCTACTCCTTCCACATTACCGAATGGAGATTTTGCAGCGCTTCCCACAGAGGATCCTCTTTTCTATGTAGTGACTTCTGTCTACTATGATTCCACTTCCGGATTAGAAGTGGAATCCCATTTCTCACCCGAGGTGTCTGGATACCCTCTGAGAATATCTGCAACCATTGGAGGAATTCCCACGGTTGGAAGGGCTCAAATCATCCAGGACACTACATTAGCAATTCACCGATCACAAACACAACTAGCGGTGCATGCCGGTTCCTACACCAAAGATGTGACTCTGGATCCGTTCTCCTCTGAGGTGGAGAGGTTGCGTTTCATCCTGGACTTCATGCATCAGGCCCAATCGTTCTCCACGCTCCTTAACATTGATGATCCCTCTGAATCCGGAGACCCCATTCCAGTATCCCAATCCGCTTACAAGTTAGCATTGAAGCAGGCATTTTTCCTTACGGAAAATCAAGAAGTACAAGATCTTATCGACATGTCATTCGACCACTTAGCGACAAAGGTCGGGACCACAAGAAAAGCAGGGGTTCGATCAAGAGGAGAGGTGACCTTCTACCTTACAAACACTCCTAATGTCTCTTTCCCCATCCCCATCGGAACAGGAATTTCCAGTGGAGATGTTCAATTTAGAACCACACAACATGCCGAAATCTCTGTCTCCAATCTCGCATCTTTCTACAGCCCTTCTACAGGGAGGTACTCCGTAAAGGCTCTAGTAGAGGCGGAAGACTCAGGCACCTCTGGGAACCTAGCTTCCGGTCAGATTTCTCAACTTACGAACACCATCGCAGGTCTTTTTGTCATTAATGAAGCGAGAACATTTGGTGGAAAAGACGCAGAGACCAATAGAGAATTAGCAGAAGTCGCTCAACGAAAGCTGGCGTCCTTAGATGTGGGAACTACACAAGGATACACGGCAACGGTTTCTGCTCTCCCCGGTGTGGAACAGATTCAGGTGGTTGATTCGAGTCATGTCCTAATGCAGAGAGACTTTGACGAAGCGACCTCCACACATCGAGGAGGAAAGGTTGATGTCTGGGTGAAAGGGGAAATCCTCTCCCCCACAACGGAGACATTCGCGTTCTCCTTTGAGATTAAAAAGAACATTCAATTTGTGGTCTCCGGCAGTCCTTCCAATCTAGAATTCGTTGCTGTGGATTCAGATCTTTCTGCTGCAAACCCCATCATTCAAATGCTCGATATTTCTTCTTGGGGGTACGTTTTCGAAAATGCGTCCACTGGAGAAATATTTAATCTAACGGATGTACAGATCACGGACTACAACAAAATTAAGTTGTCCAACACGTACAACAGTGCACAAAACATTCAGGTCACGAATGTATTTTTGGGAGACTATCGTTATCGGAGTAGTGATAAATTTTACTTCACACAACAACCGATCCGCAGCATCTCCTCTTTTGCGGGATCTGTCACGGGCGAAGTCGATCCGGATGTGTACTCGACGTACCAATTAGAAAACCCATTGCGGAATGGCAGGTCCAAACTCGGAAAGAATTTCCTCCAACTAATTGACTCACAAGACAGCACTGAGGTAATTCCATCGGGAACACCCATTTCCGTTACGGAAGAATCACATGTAATTCTTCAAACGTACACCGAATTCCTCAACAATTTGGGAATCAACCCTCTGACAATTAAAGTCTATGACTCCACCCGAACCACATTATACATAAGCCCTCATTCATTAACCGGAACACCCGATTATTCGATCGTCGATGGGAGCACTAACATTCCCATTGGAATTAAAAGAACTTCTGCCAGCACCATTCCAGACGGTGCGACACTTTCGATTGATTACGATCATGACGAAAATTTCACCGTCTCATACTCGCACAACCTATTAACTAAGTTGGCACAAGAGGAAGTAGACAAGACTCGACACATCACCGCAGATGTGCTGATCAAAGATTCCATCCCGGTGCCTCTTGACCTGACAATGACAGTGGTCTTGGACAGGTCATCTGGTGAAAATCAGATTCAACCGGGCGTTGTGGATTCAGAGATTAGAACCAACATTCTCAATCACATTAATGCGTTGGGATTAGGCCGACCTCTACGTCAAGCCGACATCATTTCTCTTGTGGACTCCACTGAGAATGTGTCCTACCCTGTGACACCCCTCACGAAAATGACGAGGTCTTCTGGGTCACTCGTTCTGAAAGAGGAACTCACCCTGTCATTGGATTCCGATTACGAAATCCTTAAGGATTGGTCCACTACAACAATTAGTGCCTACCTACTCAAAAGTAAACTCAAGTACGCCACTTCTACAGGAGGTGGTCCGTCCACGCAATATCGAGGTGTGGATGTAGATGATTTAGACACTCTTCTTATCACTTCATCCCTAAGTTCATCCGGCTCCCCCCTTAATCAAAAAGAATTGTCTTCTTACATCATTGGAGACTCCGGAATGAGCATTCCAGGGTACACGGATGATGCGACACTGCTAAGTCAAGCCCCCTACTCCAACAGTGATCAAAACAACCAGTGGGTGCTAGATCAACGGAAAGAACTCACTCAAAATAGGGTGGTCCTTGCCTTAAAGGGTGGGGTGGATAGCACCACGGCACTACTAAAGAAGTTAACTGACCAAACAGTCACTAACCTAAGTCACCTTCAAATCTTTGAGGACACCATTGTAGTAAAAAGTAAAGATTTGGTGACCACCTATTCCAAAGACGTGGATTATGTGATCGTTCCAGGGACCACACAAACACCGGCTGGAATTAAAAGAACTGCCGCCAGCACCATCGTGAGTGGAACTGAGGTATCCATTGATTACAAATATCGATCGGGTTCGGTAATTGATCTACCTACAAAGTACAAAGTGACTTGTACGTACATCGTAGCTAGTGACACACAGGCTAGAAATATCTCCACAGGTCCCACCGAATATCTAACGCTGGGTGAATTGGTTCTCTCTTTCGATGAGGATGTGGAATCATGAGTATCAAAAAGGTTTTCCCCACGTCACTGGCACAAAATCCGGCACCCGTTCTAGAGAAGGGTCAGGATTGGAAGGACTCTCATCGAGATCAAGTAGAGAAAATAATGGGTGTGTTTTTTGAGGTACTTCCCTCAAACTACTACAGTCAAACAATGGGACCTTCTTACACCCTGCAATTCCAAGCATTAGCAGAACAAATCGCATCTGTGCAGTTGTCAGCACAGGAAATCTTCCATGACAACTCTTTCGATTACACCAGATCAGAGTTTCTCTTTCAAATTTTAGGTTTGTTCGTCTTTCCAGAACCCGAAAAAGGAATTCCAAATATCGACGGTGACATCACGTACCGAGAATTCCTCACGAAGATGATCAATCTGTTACTTCAAGGAAGTACGAAGGCTTCAGTCGAAGCCGGTGTGAAGTTGGTGGTGACGGGTTCTACCGTGGAAGTGCTTGAGAAATCCATTTTAGGAAGAGACACCGAAAATTCAGATTGGAGTTGGGATGATCAATTTGAATTTGAAGTTAACATTTCAGGGACATCGTTCCCAACCAATCCCATTGTGACACAACAAAATGTGGATAAGATCCTTCAGGCTCTGAAACCTAGCCACACCCTCTATCAATATCGACATGTGTTCAACGAGACTTTTTCGTCTCTCTTCACCGCGACACATGATTGGGTGTACGAAGAATTTAAGTATGAGGATTATCGAAAATATTGGGGTGGTCTTCAAAAGATTTCAGGGACCACGGGAGAAGTACTCACCGATCGATTCTTCTTCTTGGATACATCTAGAGATTTCAGTAACCTATCCATCCCAGGGACACTTACCATCTTATCTGGGGGAAATGCGGGAACGTACAAGATAAGTCAAATTCTCACACTTCCAGTGGGTGATGACAGTACTTCTCGATCCTACACCACATCTCCCACAGGACTCACTGGAAAAGTGACAATTGCCAACGGCGTACTGACGGATACGAATCAAAATTTTGTTACCGCAATTGAGGGCGAAGTACTCACCATCACGGAAGGACCCAATGTTGGCAGTTACCGACTGAAAACGCTAGTTGGCGGTGGACCTGTTGGATTTACGTCTGGAACATTTACGCAAGTGCTCTTAGCTCCGTCACTACTTAAGTTGAGTTCTCGAATCCCCACTGTTGCCAGCAGTCAAAGCTACGAGATTACGTTAGATCGGTTAGGAGTCAAAACCGCTAAGTCGGTGATTGATGAAGATGTCTCTTTGCAATTCATCCTATGAGAGATAAAAAATGAGTTTTGGTGTTTATCCATACGGTGTTGGTCCCTACGGAACTAGTGAAGACGTCCTTCCTACATTTACGATTCTCAGTATCTCCGGGACGGTTTTTCGAGTCACCTATTCAGAGGAAATGGTGAACAATGCGTCACTGCTCCTAGCCGCCAACTATGTAGTCACCACACTTCACGGCGTGGCTCTCACACCCAGTGCGGTCGTGGTGCAGGATTCTAATATCACGGGTGTTCTTTCCGTAGATGTCACACACTCCGGATCGACCCTGGCTGGGAAATACAATCTCCGTGTGATGAACGCTCAAACAGTTGGAGGATATACCTTTGACGTCCTGGCAGACACGGCTGACTTCTTGACCCGAGGAGACGCACCGTCATTTGAAGTCGCGGCTCCCACAGGAAATACCGTGGTGGTAACGTATCACCAACCCATGTTGCCGGAAGCCACCTACACCCCAGGTCTTGGAGATCTTTCCACTTATGACATCACCCTGAATGGAGTTTCTTATCCGGTAGTCCCGACCATTCAAAGTGTAGCAGAAAACTCAACCTCTCAAGTGACCTTGAATGTTCAGGGGATGACGTCTCTCTCCTACCAGATGGAAATCTCACCCTCGGATGCTTTCTTGTACGACGGATCTCTTCTCCCGTCTGCCAGTGCCGGATTTACTGGGACTGAGGTGGGTACTGGGACTTCTCAAATCGCCTCTGGAAAGTTAGTCCTCTCTAAAATGTTAGGTGACTCTTACGGTTGGTCTTTTCAGGACACCTCTGGAAACGTCACTTCTAGTTCCACATTCCAAACTGACATTTGGATTGAGTCACCCGGAGTGGATTTCCTAACTCCATTTGGAAATGACATCGCATATACCTTTTCGTTCTCCAATGGGGACAAACAAGTTGATGTGAATTTCATGCACGTCAGCGGCAACCCCACTATTCAATTCCTAAGCGGTACTGCAAACGAGTCCGTAGAGCTAGATTGGACACAGGGAGAAAATAAAATATCCCTTCTTCGAAATGGGAAGGGTCTTTTTTATGCTCTCCTCTGGAATGACATTCCGACACTGTCTATTGCTGCTGCCAGTGTGACAAAAAATGCAGAGATCTTAGGTGGCTCCCCAGGGGCACAAGTCTTACTGTCTTCTAACTACCAAGTTTCAAACTTCAAAATCAATGCTCTGAACGTTCGATCAACGCAGACGGCGTTCTCTGCGACCTGGAATTACTTGCACGGTTCCACGTTTGTGTTCAATGGAAGCGCCGCTCTCGCAAACGACACCATCAATACTCAGTACGGACCTCTCACCAAAGGTTGGGGCGATTCTACCCCGGCAACTAAAAACGATGTCACCGTCACCCTAAATGGAACGCCGGTGACCATCTCCAACGTTAATCCGTACATGGGTCTAATTACATTAGCGACTCCCATTCCCTATGCCGCTTCTGGAATTAATAATGTCCTTGTTGATTATTCCTGGATGGAAAATCCAACACTTCCAATGGAGAAACTCAATACTAAGGGATTGGTGTTGAATCAGCGAGGAGATTCAACACACACCAGATTCCCATTTAGTTTAGCGTTGTTGAACAAACCCAGAAAGCAACCGAAGAGATTTGGTTATCAACACCTGGGTTTTCACAAGAAATACACGGCAAGTTTAAACAGACCCACCACACTAAAACTTAATCGGAACCCACACCATCCCTCAGTAGAAGACTTAGAATCCGCCTCAAAAGACTTCAACCTGTCTTACAATGGAGAAGTAACACCCACACTAGCATCGCCACCTTGGGTGTTAACAGGAGCAGACGCAGGAAAAGTTCTAACAGGTAACAAGTCCTATCAATTGATAGACAACAGTGCGCTGACGTTGCCCACAGGCACCTCTTCCGTCTACACACAAAATTTGAATCTGAATTACAACAATGACATCCACCTATCTACCCGAATAGCGCTCACCTCGTACACACTAGATGGAGTCTTCACGGGAATTGGATTTGGGATCCACAACCAAAATCACATCTGTCTTGTTGGGATGTTGGAAATCAACAGTCTGAAACATGTGGGTCTACTCAAAACACCTGGGAATTTCTTCGACGTGAACTCATGGGATGTGTTGGCTTCTCCAGTAGGGGAAATTCTAGAGGCTAACAAGATCTCATTCACGACTTCAGATCTCCCAAAGGGATTGCTTGCCGATTTAAAATTCCAGATTCTCTCTGGAACTCAGGCGGGAACATACACCATTAAATCAGTGACCGATTTCTCTTCTGGGGTGACACACATTGTCACCAAGGAGAACTTTCCGGCAGACTTTAAACTCTACGGCAACGACAAACCAAAAGCATCTTTTCAAATTGATTGGTCTGTTTTAACCTCGTATCGAATCTTTGCACAATTCCATCGGAATGTTTTCCAAGTGTTTTTGGGAGGCTCTATTTACGGTCTCATTTCGTCAACGACTCCAAGTCTACCATCCCCTACAAACACACACCTTCAATTATCGCAGGATAAAGATCAAATCTTTTGGGGATCTTTTAGCCGGAAGTCCACCAATACTTCAGAATGGGATTTTTTCAGAGTCGGCACTACCTCTCCATTGGTGAAGAAGCACACTCAGTACTCTTCCATTTCTTTGGAGATGGATTCCCTACCAGAAACGAACTCCTGGTCACTGACCAATCAGTACGGTTATGTCCGAATCAAGAATAACCAACTTTTGTTAAAGTCCAACCAATCCTCCACGGTGTTTGATACCTCATATGGTTATTTTCGAGATGAGGAGTTTCTAAATCCTAGAACACATTTCAATGTGGAAACACTCCTTCAACAAGACTTTGGGGTTTCTACTTCTGGAGACACACAGATTCAAGTTCTCGACGGGGTCAAAGAAGTCACCTGTTCGACTCTAATGTACTTAGAAGGTGGCTCTCCTCACCGTAAATTAATAGAGCTACCCTCTATCTCTTCCACTATGATTCAATCCCCGACACAAGACGGTTGGGTGGAAACAAACTCCAGCGCTACTTCGGCAATCTTTCAAAAAGAATTGCACTTAACGCAAACTCTCAAAACATCCATTCATTACACAAAAGATTTAAGTCCCACTTCCCCTCCTTTTGCAGATGAAGGAAAAAGAGTCATTGAAGCGAGGTTGAAGATCACCTCCTGGACAAAGAATGGAACAGATCTAATCGGTCCATTCTTTGGAGCCGACGTTGGAAATAATCCTCAAAGTGGTGGTGGAGATCCACGAAGAGTCACCTTGTCTTTTAAAGACTCTTCGCCAGCAAGGGTCAGCTTCGTGGATATCGACGACGGATTGAGCGGATATGCTCCAATCCAAGATTACGATTTTGATTGGACAGACAAAAAACAACACACTTATCGAATCACTGCCGATGAAGTTGCGGGAACAGTGACACTGGTAATTGATGATGTGGTCCAAACACCCTCAGTGAGTCTGTCCAATTTTCCTCAGACTGAAAAAAACACCCGAGCATACTTTGGTTCTATCCTGATAGACACCCTTTCCACTTCGGTGTGGGAATCTTTCTCGGTGTTCTGGGATGCTTCCACCTCAGTAAAGAGAACTCTTGGAGTTTACCTGGGTGGAGATCGAACAGACATCAACAGTTGGGAAATCCCTCGAACGGATGCCACAACAGAAAAGAATGAAACGGCTTCTGCCGTGGTGCAAGAGATGGATTGGAGAAGTCCTCTTCATGTCCGAATACACCGGGATCCCGATTGGGGAGTCACCGTATTTCGTCCCGACATGGCACTCCCGCCCTATTTCACAGGATCCTATGCCACAGAACACACAAGTCCTTCAGCAGGGTGGATTAACGTAGAGACTCAAAAGCTACCCCAAAAGATAAAGACACACGGAAGTGTCTCTTTCGGTTCGATGCAAAGTTCTAGCATCGTTCAACAGAGGTGGGATTATTTTCGATATCAAATTTTCCGAAATTCCCCTCCGAATTTTGAATCTCCTCACCACATGGTGCTCAACCAGCACCACAGTATTTCCAGCGCCGGATTTCTTAAAGATAAGACCGTAGAAGTTGTCGCTTTGACCAGCATCTCTTCTACAAATGTTTCCCTCATCCCAACTCAGATTAATGCGTCACATATTTACAAGATCGTGGATGGAGTCACCACGTTCACAGAAAATCAGTTAGTCTTCAATCCCAAAACCCAAGTCATCAGTCTGAAAGAAGGACTGAAGTTCTCCAACACCCTTGCTTCAGTTACGGTTCATTTTGTTGTTGGAAGACCTATCACAGAAACTTATCTCAAAGCGCAGCCTTTTGAAGAGATCTACACACTCCTTAATGAGGGAACTCCGCCTTTTGAAAAAGGTTTAGCAGACGGGCACACAAAAGAAGTGCAATCGGGTTCCCAACTTAATTATCCTCTGCATGCGTTGAACAACCACCAATCTTTGATTTTGAATGACCCACACAATCGAATTGTCTTTAAAGACCCTGCAACGGCACTTCTGGATTGTTTGGAGATTTTCGAAAGCAACAATGGCGATACAGAAGGTCTTCTGTCATTCTTTTCGGATGAGACTTCTCCGATACAAGGTCTTCAAGAATTTGCCCTGCAAGGCGACCAATTCACCGAATTACAAATGCCTGCCGGTCTGGTCCCACCTCTTTCCTCCTACCAAACTCTTTCGTTGAGCGGGGGTTCATATCCCGCGTTGGGTGGTGTCTTGGGACCAGTAGCCACTAAAAATTCTCCTCTCCTAACACCGAATCAAAATGGAAGCGGTGGTACTATGGGATTGAATCAACAAATGAGACTCCGTCTGGTGGATTCGGCTACCGGGGTACTCTTGCAAAAACTAGACCTTTAATCAATCTATGATCCACCCCAACTGAAAGCTTTTGAGAATGAGAACTATGAAAAGAGAAAAATTCACAAATCGGCAAGACCAAGTGGCATTTCATTTGGGACAACACGAAAAAGAGTGTTGGGCACCCTACCAAGGTTTGGTGATCCTAGAACTGAAGGATCAAAATGGAAATGTGATCCAACGGATAGAAAAACCAAATGTGGTCACACTGGATGCAGGAATTCACGCTGCAAGGCTGTTCAAGGACAAAAGTGAACCCAACTTTGGAGCTTTAATGCTCGCGGTCGGAACAGGTGCCTCGGGTTCTGCGGTTTCACCGGACGCGCCCAACTCTAAACAGAGGAAGCTCAATAATGAGGTCGAGAGAAAAGCTTTCTCCTCGGTCACATTTAGAAATGCTTCCGGTGTTGCCGTCGCGTACCCCACAAACATCATCGATCTGACCTGTCAATTTACGGCTTCGGAAGCTGTTGGTGCCCTCAATGAGATGGGAATTCTTTCTCCAATCTCTAGTAATACGGCTACAAAGAATCACAATCCTAACGCTTATCCCACGTATGATCCCACGGTGGATGTCACCAATTATGATGTCTTGTTAAATTACCTGACGTTCGGATTAGTTTCCAAATCCGCATCTTCGATTTTGACTATCACCTGGAGATTTACGTTCTAACGTTCCTCCACACAAGTTATGATGAGACAATGGCCGGTGTTTACAGTTCTGGAATACTAAATATCTTAGGAGGTCAAGCACTCCTTCACAGAGAATGGGGGATCTCCTCCACCATCCAGATCCCGTATGGGATTCGGCTAAGATTGACGAATCCCAGCACCTCTACAAATGTCATTTGCATTTTCCTAGTGAAAGAAAAGAAAACTATCTCCGGGAACACTGACTTTTGGAGTTCTCAATATAAGGTTGAATTTTTAAAGAAGGAAGGGAATAGAGTACGGAACATTTCTTCTATCAATGGAACCACAGGATACAAAATGAAGCAACTGATTGGATCTAGAGTGGGAATCCCCAGTGTTTCAACGGGTATAAAGGCCATTGAAGAAATGGAAGTGGAAGACCTTCTGTGTTCCAAATTCTCATATGACGGTGAGCAAGATCTCTGGTACAGCATCGAAAAGAATCTGATGATTGCCTGGAGAAGTTTCCTACATGTCTCGGTGTGCACGATCTTACCGAGACAGAATCAGGGCATTAATGCCCAATTCAAACACGGAGATGTTTACCTCCAAGTTTGCCCCCATTGGAAAGAGATCTCTTCTGATCTGAAACCGACTGCGGATAACGTCTTACTAATTTGGTCACAATTCCACCAGAGAGATGACGTGGCTTCATTCCTAAAAGAAGAACTAGGTTTCTTCGAAAATTCGCTGAATCTTTTTGTTCCCGACATTGCCAAAGAGTTTTATTCGCAGAAAATGGAAGAGGATTGTTTGTCCTATTGGAGTCGAGTCCCCGTTATAGACATCCGAACACAAGCGCAAATGACGGTGACACCATGAGTGAGATTCAGATATTACAACAGGAGATTAAGGAGGCGGAAAGGCTACGAACAAAAGTCCAGCGGATTTCGCGAACCCAAGGTGGTGAATGGGGAACCCTTTCCGGGATGCCGAATGGGAGGATTCTATTTCTGGATCTGAGTCCAGAAATACCAGTAGATCCTCAACGACTATACTATCGCCTCTCAAATGAAAACACCATTTCTGAATACGGTTATTTCTCTAGAAACGGATCTCAAGTCACTCTGTCCACTAGATCCATGACTGTCGGATTTGGAGAGAAAAAACTACTCTCTTTTCTGATTCACTTCTTAACTCAAAAGATCCAAACGAAACAAATAGCTTTAAAACACTTACAAACAAACAAACTTAAGGATTCCTTTGAGGAAGCCTTATTCATTGGATAAAGAAATTGAGCATTAAAGACCACAAAGACCACTATTCGTCACTGAATAGCACCACGCCGAATACCGTTTCCCGGTCCAATGCCGTAAGGGAGCGTTCTTTTGAGCATGTGGTATTTCAGGCCGGTAAACCTGTCCTGGACAGTGAACTCAATGAATCCTCTGAAATTCGCCAGTTCTTACGAACTCTTTTGCAGGATCAAAACACCCCTTCCGGATTCCTAACAAACTCCTCGAATTTTGACGGCTACACCGACTTTCTTTTTGGTCTTCCTTCTGACCCAGACTTCCCCATCAATTCATTCCGAATGAACAAACGCACCGCAATTATTGCCGGTATGCCTGTAGTAATTGAGTACGCCAGTACAACTGACGTGGGAAAGAACAACATCCAACTCACAACACCGAAGATTTTTGATGGGACATCTTCTACGTTCAAGCGAACCGACTTTGTATTTTTAGAGGTATGGCGAACATTAGTTGCCAGCAGTCCTATTGCTACTGGAACGGTCCAAGTCAGTACCCCCGTGGATGGAGACACCGTCACAATTGATGGTCAGGTATTTACTGCTAAGAATACTCCAGCCGTCGCTACCGATTTCACAATCAGTGGCACTGATGCCAGCACCGCACAAAACCTCGCATCAGTAGTAACAAGTCAATCCATCACCGTGAAAGCAACCTTCGATGGAACAGCTACCGTTCTAATCTCTGCGCTCACCCCCGGTGCCGCAGGAAATACAACCCCCTTAGTGACTTCAGATCCCGCAAACTTCATTTTGTCTGGTGGCACATTACTGAATGGTGCAGATCGAATCAACAAACCTGCCCAAAACAAGATCTACCGACACGGTAATACTCAATCTCCCAGCGGTGTGTGGTTAGATGATGAGATCGCAGACACCGTTGTGATTTCTGAATCGGCACAGAGGATTCAAATCCAATACCGAATCCGTACCACAGGTACTACCGAAAACGTCAATCATAAAACACAACCAGACGGATTCTCCAACACCTCAATCCTGGCACAAGGTGCATTAGGTAGTCCTGTTGCAGGATATCCCTTTGTCCGAGCCGATGGAAGCTCTACTTCTAGTAGTTCCAGCGCGGTACAATATGAAAAGAAAGATACGGGACTTTGGATTGCAGGTGATGGTTCCAGCGCTGCCGCCACCTCCTTGGGAACGTTAGACGGATTTGTCTATGCGATCCCCATCGGATTCGTGTTTCGCAGGAACAACTGTTCCGATGTTGCCGCTTCCGTCAAAGGATTTGATCCTGAAAACAACACCAACGGTGGTCCAACGTGGAATCACGGAGGATATACCGGGGTCTTGGGTGCCATCGCTAGTACAAAGAGTGACCGGCCTGATGGAGCTTTTTGCGATGTGATTCAATCCACCGATTTCCTAGACTTAAGACGGCACGTCTCCCTTTCCCAATGGGACATGAGTTCATGTCTGCAAC
>Ga0098052_1000704_pt1 | contig 21123 bp, 22 predicted proteins | sample 15_taG_FD_81591 | JGI IMG/M metagenome (GOLD analysis project Ga0098052, IMG submission 81591) | Marine viral communities from the Subarctic Pacific Ocean - 15_ETSP_OMZ_AT15312 metaG | ecosystem: Environmental > Aquatic > Marine > Oceanic | place: Pacific Ocean | collected 2015-01-18
CCCAACACACCCCGACTCTTTTATTGTCCCTTCTGGAGTCCAATTCGTAGTATCCCTCGGCTAAAAAATAACCGATCAATCGAGCTTGACCTAAGCTTAAGGACGCGTCTACCTGGGTTTGAACTTGTGGGACAGGACTCGCAGAGAAGTCATCCAAAATCAAATTCTGGGTTTCCACAAAGGAGCCTGTTTTCTCTTCCAAAAACTTAGAATTTGCCACCTTCTTCTGATAATAACAATCCCCGGAGCAATAGAACTTACCCAACAAGAAAGCAATGGTTTTGTGATTGCGTACTATTTCTTTTTCACAATGCACACACTTTTTGTTGGACTCGAAAACAAAAAGTGGGTGTTCGGGAGTCACAAAAAGATTTTCAGATTTCCCCCTTCCACAGTACCCCACCTCAAATAAAGAACCATCGTAATTTTGCTGATACAGTTTAGTTACGGTTCGAGAACGCCCTAGATGCGTCAGCACTTGATCACCAACCTCAATTTCCTCAATGAGTTTAACTGAACCATCCGCCATTGTAATAAAAGTGCCGGGTACAAAACAATTGCTGTTAATCCAATCTTGAGTTTCGGGAGTAATGCGGTAATCCGCATACTTCCGATTGATGGTGGTGTTACCTTCTTGAATAGATCCGGTTTTCACATCTGTTTCAGCGTAGGTGTCTACAGAGGCGACGATGGTGCAGTGGGAGAGTAGGTACTCATCGGGGTTGAATTCTTTTTGGAAGATCTCGGAAGCTTGGTGGATAAGATTACCTGGGAGATCTGATTTCTCAGTGGAAGCCGTGCGTGTTTCTTCCCAGGCTCTTAAGCCTTTCTCTCCCTTCCAGGGATGGACCAATTGTCCTTTAGCGTATTTCGTAAAAGCCATCGGGGAAACCTCAATTATTTAGATAGCGAAATGCAACACGACTTGTGGATTGGTATCGTTGTCTTCTCTTAGCATCTCGAAGAAGAGTTTCCGTGCCCTCAAGAATCACCATCTCTGCAATTTGCAGATTCACGTCTTTTACCTTAAGGCCCAATTCATCTGCTCGATCGGATGTCTGTCTTAGATGTTTTCTCACAGTGCTTTCCCAGAAGCCATGTTCATCTAATCGAAGCCAGGAAGCCAGGGAAGAAAGATTGGTACGGCGGATAGCTATCGCGATTATTTCTTTAATTCGGCGTCTCATATCAGTTCTTCTTCCGGCACGTCACATTGATTCAGATGACACCCTTCGATATCGCTTCTCTTAATCAGAAATAGACATTGGGGACATCCAAAAAGTTTCTCGCTAGCACCTTCTTGTCGCTTGTAGACGCACTTTTTCAAAGTCACGATCTTACATCGAGGACAAGAATAGTTTTTAGAGACTACTTCAGATTGAGTAGCGCGATATTTTCGGTCAAGGGATTTCCAGTAAAGTGCTTGCTTCAAATGAGCGGAAGCTACCTTTTCTGGAGAGGGGGCTGTCACGGGAGTTTTTGGGTTACCACCGAGGGTAGAATCTACTCTTGGAGGTTGCACCCAAAAATCTCCTCGTGTTCGCTGGAGACCTTCTACGGGTAATCGTTTATTTCCGTGCGGGTATTGTACATCTGCCATCCCAATAGCAGGGTACAAAGCAGTGACTCGACCGGCCTGATCCGGGGACCCCATCGGGAATGTGATAACAATATCACCCACGGAGAATTCTTTCGCCCTTTCTTGATAATTAATGTAGGGCGAATTTGATTTCTTCTGACCCATAGGTTAATCTCCTATCTTGGTCAGAGCTTAGGAAAAAAGTTCTTCCGTGGAAGCTTCTTTTTTCTTGGAACCTGAGATTTCCTTTGCCGCTTTGGTGACAATACCAGCGCTCAAAGTGATCAATCGGGCAAGACGTCCAGACTTCTGCTCCACCATTTCTTCCATCTCTAGAAGAGAAGTGGGGGAACCACCGTCATGACCTTTCTTCAGGTACTCAGCGACCTGAGACAGGTAAGGAGAAACTTCTCTGCTAGCAGAGATGATCTTACCAACCGCATCCATCTGCTCCAAGGAGAGTGCGCCAGAAGAGGCAATGATTTTCTTCTTAGCACTTTCCAGAGCGTTGATGTGGGAAGTAATCCCAGAAGCAACTTTCTTGGCTAGGCTAGGGTTAGAACCATTCAGACCTGCTTGGACAATTTGAAAGTCATCGGAGAGACCACTGAGTTCACGAACCGTATCCGCGAAAGCTTGTTTCTCAAGCTTAGAGATCGAAACATCAATCTCAGCTTGCTTTCCCGGTTGTGGTTTTTGAGGATCATCAATGGTCTTGACGTTAGAGATGTCACCGTCTTGAACTCGCTCTCGCAGTTCACGATTTTCTTGTTGGGTGAATTCATCTCCCATGTAAGGTTTCTCATCGGAGTCACCTTCTTGAGGACCGGCTTTTTCTACCCCAACTTCTTCGGGATCAAAACCGGGTTCTTTAACGACATCCAATTCCGTCAAGGCTTCTTTCTCCACAGCGGCATTTTTTTCGATGTGGTCTGAAAGTAGATCGCAACGATAAGCGAAGTCTCGCGCCACGTCTTCAGGAACATTGAGGTGTTGGTGTTGTTGCTGAAACGTGTTCGCAACTCTATCCAATTGCGCCGTAACATCCAGCGCGGCTTGTTTTTTAATCTTATCAGACATTCGAGTCCTGTTCCTTATTCTGGAGTTTAGCACTTACGTCAAAATTTTGATTTCTCAAAGGGAAATCAAATCACAGTCCATTTCTTCGGATCTTTGAAGGGACTGCGACCCACTTACTTAAAAGAGAATCGCTATCAATGAATGATTGATAGACTATTGAGGAATCTTTAGACATGGGAGCCGGATTGATTGTATCGACTAGGATTTGAGAACCTTGTTCCTGTGCGGCTTGCATCTGTCCTTTCGCAATGGAATCAAAGTCGTCATCCCCGGCAAGTGCCACTGCATGTTGAAGCGCACTACCAAGACCACTTTGAACAAAGTCTTCTAACCCCATATCCTCTTCTTCCTGATCGTCTAGAGGAGAACCTTTACTCAGCCTCTCAATCATTTCCGAGGTTGATTCCTGATCCTCTTCCACAGTAGCTTTCATCTCTTCCATCACTCGATCTGGATCAGGTTTTGTTTCCCCTTTGAACTTCAAAGCATCATAAAAAAGAGCGTATTTAAAAGTACTGTCAAAAATTACCATGTTCCTCAAGACGCCTTCAAGAGCTTCTTTCTTGGATTCCGATATCTTACCGTGCTTACTTTTCCCTGCCTTAAGGAGTTCAAATAATTCATTGTAAGGACTATCTTTTCCCCCTGAGAATTCGTGCAACTCATCTATATCCATGTGCTCTCGAATCGCGACTCTCATGGCATCTCTGGATTTCGCACCAGAAAAATCACTCACCGTCCTCAACAAAACTTCTGATTTTCCTTTTCTCTCTAACACCTTCGCCAAAGTACGATAGCCGGGAGAAGGGTTTGTTCGATGTTCCACCTCTTCACCACTGACCACCTGAGACATCACCATGGCATCCATGGCGTACTCTAAGCGTTCTCTCTCTTCTGAGTCGGTGGTGTTCTTTAAACGATCATCGATGATATCTGCCATTTGAGCACGCTGACTAGTACCTAATTGGCGGAAGTCATTGTATTGCGCGATAGAAGCTTCCTCTAAGTCACCATCACCCATTAACCTCAAAGGATCTGTGAAGGTTTGCTTGGCTTGCACACGCTTCACCAGTTGGGAAGCAAATTCTTTTAGGCCCTTAGAGGTAGACGGCGTCACGCCAACTTGTTCTAAAGCCTCTGCCAAGCTAGGAGCTTCACTTTTGCTTTCTAATGCATCTTTGATGTGTTGTTGGACCTCTACGATGTCTTCGTCGTTCATCCCTTCCAATGTCGCTTCCAATACATATTTAAGATCCCTTTGGAACTTAAATTTAGGGAAGGTTTCTGCGAGAGTTTTCTCTAGAGAACCGGCCTTGTCATCACCAAACAGAAAGTCGTTGCCGTCATCTTTATCTTTTTTCGTAGGCACTCCAAACTCTTTAGACAGTTCCCCATCTATTTCCGCGAGTAACTCGGAGAGAATCTGTTCCTTGTCTTCATTAGTTTTTGCCGCTTGCATTTTCTTTTTGAAGAGGGGCTGCTTCAAACTTCTCTCTAGGCGATCCCAGAAAACGTCTTGGACCTCCTTCATAGAAGAATCTGAACTTTCCGGAAGGTCCTCAAAAATCTCCTTTGCTCTCTCTTCTAGGAGATTTTTGACTCTCTCCATTCTCTTCTTTTGATCTTTCTTGGAGTTGCCTTTGTCTTTCGGCTTCTCTTCCTTCTTCTTTTTCTTGTCTTTACCTTCTTCTTCCGAATCATCCTTAGAGTCTTCCTCTTGCCAAAGGAATTGGTGGCGTTTTGGATCGGTGTCGGGATGCTTCTCTTGATATTTCTTCCACTCTTCCTCCGTGTGAAAGTCCATCGCTACTTTCTTAGTGATTAACCACAGAGAAGCTACCCTCTTATAGTTCAGACTCAAATCTGGATCTTCACCCCGTGTCTTTCCCGTTTCCAAATCATCGTCATCCACGGTCAGACGATTCTTTCGAAGGTCCCTTCGAGGAGGTTTTTTCTTCGGAGAAGGTCGCACATTAGCCCTAGCCTTTTCATCTATCTTCTCTTCTTCTGTTTTTGTTGCCTTCTTGAGAGTCTTTGGAACGTCTCCATTTTTAAGGAAGGACTTCTCCAATCCAGGGACCAAGTAATGACTTTTAAGAGTTGCTTCGGTATGACCTACAATTGCCGCCACTTCTTTGAGAGCTTTCTTGAATTCAATCTTTAGAATTTTATCCCGATCTTTTCTTTTCCACGGCAGGTCAGGGCCTCCACTCCGAATCTTTTTCAATGTTTGACGCATTTCTCGATTCGCATGTAATCCCCTCAGATCCTTCGCAGTAATTTCAAATTGAGACAGATACTTGTTAATGTCAGTGTTCTTAATTCGAAAAGACGGGTCTGAGAAAAGACCATCCTTCTCACCTCTCCCTTTGCAGAGAGATTTAAGTTCTTTGACCAATGCCGGTTTTTCAATTTTACGTGTGTGTTTCACACCGGATTTTCCAGTGTAGGAGATCTCGGCTCTTTTTGGATAGAACTTGACATGACCAACTTGCCAACCTGTGACACCGTAGTGACCCGACTCAGCGGATCTGTCATTCCCGACACGAGCATATGTCACATCGATCAAAGAGACCGCAAGTGCCATGAGCTTCGTCTTCAAATCGTCAGACTTCAAATCCGACTTTAATTTCCTTTTCAGTTTCCCCATCGAGGATTGAAGCTTTTCTAACTTCTCTGCTTTTTGTTGCTGTCGCTTTGCAACTTGGCGGGGTCCATATTGGTACTGAACATTACCAGACGGAAGCTCTACTTTTTTTTTATATCTCTTGGCAACTTTCCGCGCCAACCTGTAGGACGGATTCAACAGTAGGGGGATCTTGTAGAGTTTAGAAAGACCCCAAATCTCAAAATGGTCAAAAGACCATTGACCAGAAGGGATCTCTCCCCGGTACACTTCATCCAATCCGTCGAGGTATCCTAACATGGTGTGTGGATTGTAGATCCAAGGTGAACAATCTTGGGGGGAGAGACCAAAGTCCACACAAAGATCGTGAAGTTGACTTCTCCACTCTGACATTCTCTTGTTGAAATTCACAGTGCAGAAAGCAACACGTCTTCCCTTGCCCGGATGAACAAAATAATCCAACTGGCTAAGAGAAGCCATCACAGGACCCAAGAAAGTTTGGAACAGGTCTTTCACAGAAGAAACAAAATCGTCTTCTCGATCCTTAGGAACTTCCCCAACAATGTAAAATGTCACATGTGTTGGAGAGTCATCTTTAGGAGAGAGATCTGGGAATTGCGAGGCTAATTCTTCAGGGAGAGGTACAAAAAAACCAACCCCTTTGTTGTCTCCCTTTGCCTGCCATTTTTTCTTCGCTACCAAATATCGCATTTTTATTTCATCCTAAGTTCATTCTACTGAATGAACGAATAAAATTAAAAGCGGCTCTGCCCTTCTTCTTCCTTAGGTGCATATTCCAATCCCAAATGCTCGGCTAACAACTCAACGACATTGGAGCTTTCCACCAATGCACGTCCCACGTCGTTGAAAACACCGCGATAAATCTCATTAAAGGAAGAGTTGTTCATCGTCCAAGCATCACGCTCCAACTTCTCTTTGGTCGCGATGGGATCAATGTTCAGAAGCTCTAAGATCACTTCGACATCCAGGCTACCCTTCTGGTAGAGATTAAACAGAGCATCAAAAGTATCTTGGTTGTCTCGAAGTGCCAGCCGGGTGAAGGATAACGATGGGGTGAGGACATGAATCACGCCATCAATTTCCTCTACAAAACCCATCCTTCGGCACATAGGCTCCAACAGATGTCTCTCGACAAAGTCTTGCATGATTTCCCGAAGCAACATGTATCGAGTGTTAATCACCTCAAGATTGATCTTATCCCCGGAATAGGAACTTTCCCCAGACAGAAGACTTTCAGTGACACCAAGTCCCGCATACAATTGACGATTTGCCAGATCATACTCCCCATGAAGATCGAGAAGACGATTTTGAGATCCCATCTCCTCCCACCTCACTTCAAAGTTGGTGATGATGGAGTAATCTGGATCTTGCAGGGCATAATCCACTTGGTCTCGAAGATCTTCAATGTCATTGATGTCTGCACCTTCTGCCGTAATGACTCGAATAGGAGTCATGTGGCGAGAAGCAATTGAAGTTTGTGCCTGACGTAATTTATCAATGAAGATAAGCGTTCTCAGACATCTCTCAAGAATGGAATGTCCTCTTGGTTCGTAATCGGATTTTTTCCTTGCTAAATAATGAACAAAAGATCCCGCATTTGGATCTGTGTTCAGATAGATATTTCCACCATTGAGAACAGAAGTCACGAACTCATCGGGGAAAGACTTCAACACTCGAACAGATTCCGCGTCACCCTGCCGGGCTTGCTCAAACAAATTTTTAGTTTTTGAGTCGGGAATAAATGAAAAAATCTTCTCATCTGTGAGAGCAAAGGATTCCATCCGAACTTGTTCCGGTGGGATCACTTTAAGATTTGTCCATCCCTTGTAATTTTGCTTGAGCCACTTGACGGCTCTCTCATCCCCATCCGGTTTTTTGACCCATTCCTCTTTGAGATCTCCGTCTTCAGTTAATGTGCGGACCAGATGGTGACTTATCTCTTGAGGCATGTCCGGAGATTTATCTTCCGCAAAAACAAAAACTTCCCCCAACAAGTAATAGTCATGGACTATCGAAATAAGCTTCTGTAAGAGATTAACATCTTTAGACCACCGGCTGCAAAAGTCCAACGCCATTTCTGCAATTGGACGATTCTTCTGATCTTGGACTTTCGCTATCCCGAGTCGTACTTTGGAGAGGGGGACTTCCGTGTGGATGTCAATAGCCTGCCCAACAAATGGATCATTTTGATAGAAAAAGCGATAGAAGTTTCGTCTTTCATCAATGCTTTGGGGAAGTTCCAAAAAGTCCGTGGATAATTCTGGACTGTAGAAGTTCCCCCCAGAAGAGAGGTTCGTGTTTGAAGAGGTTCCCCACCCTCCATAAGACCCGCTATTGCCGTAGGCATATTTCATCCTCATGGCACCCGTGACAACCCGTGGTGGCTTCCCTACCCTGACTTTTGGAGTTTTATGTTTAGGTCGAACCTTTCCAATTACTTTTGGTTCTCCAGTGGCCGTTTTTTGAGAGTTATTTTCTTGGCTCATTCACGTCCTACTTTTTCTCTTTGTCGGAATCAAGCATTTCGATTTCGAATGGAGAATGTCTGAATCGAGGAAGGGTTGTGAGTTGGGTATTTAGTTTTTTCAGATGTCCCAAAACGTTTCGGGCATTATTCCTTCTCAATCGATTGTCTTCGTGACGAATATATTGGTCACATGCCTGAATCGCAGAATGCAATTCTCGAACAGATCTATCGAGAGACTCATAGATAGTAGAATCTACCTTGGAATCACTAAATATCTCTTTTCTTTTCATCTTTCTCATGATTTCCCCATGTGTACTTTCGGGTCAAATGTTTCTTCTTAAAGAGATATTTGATGATTTTCTTAAGTAACACCAGATCTTCTACTTTCCCAGTGACGAAAATACGATACCAACTTCCACCGGCTTTCTGAAATAACCGCAGGATCAAATCGTATTCTTCTGGGACATGTTCAATCTTACTTCCCAGAGTAATTTGCAATACCTTTCTTAAGATTCGGTAATCTGATCGAGGAGAAGAAAATTCAGACATATCACCACCTTTTTTTCCGGCGAACCATTCTCTCTGGAACGGACCCCGATCTCATGGCTTTCTTTTTCATGTGATGATATCCTCGATGTTTGGGAACACGGTGCATTCCCGTCCGACCTCGACCATCAGAAACATGAAATCCATTCCCAAGCTGTTGACTCGCTAACCACACCATCCGCACTAATGCATCAGATCTGTCATCGTGATAACCAACACCGGAAGGTGCTTCCACCGTCACCACATACTTGGAATGAAAATGTTCTTGTAATGTGAGAATCTCTTCTAGGTACGTTCTCTCACACCCATCAGTCTCGCCACCCGGATCATAAAGCTTGAGTTTCTTTTCCAACATCAGATTCTTAAATGCCAAGTACATCTGTGAAGAAATGTTTTTCGTCAGATTGATCATCTTGATTTGAGCTAATCCTTTCTTCTTCAGCACCTGCTCAAAGACAATCCCACTCCACTGATCGAACATTCCCTCTGACATGTAGAATTTTCGGGATAATCCCAAAATCCAATTGGCGACGTCATCGTAATCCAATCGAGTTTGATCCACATGTTTTCCAACACCGGCCTTCAATTGTCCCACAAAGTCTAAGACAATAATGTCCCCTTCCAAATGACCAATCGCAATTGCCGTGGCATCTCCGGACAATGCAAAGTCAACCCCTACAAAATGTGCACGTCGCGTGGGTGCTGCCATTTGTTTCCGCAATGAGATATCCACACAATTGTACAGATCTTCATCTTGCACAATCCAGGTACGGTTCTTGTCCGTGAAATCCGCACCGTATTCCACAAAAAAGGTGTTTGGATCTGACGCATAGTTGGTTTCAAATTCTTCAGGTTCTACTGTGGGGTTCACTTCCCAAGTAGGAGCTTGGATACAAAGCATCTTTCGAGCAGCGACACCACCTCTCATCCCCAACTGAAATCGATTGTAGAAGAGACCATTTTTCCCCAGAGGAGAAGAAATTAGAATGATTTTAGATTCCACCGGACCTGTCGGCATCCCTGTAGAAGGATCCTTCGGAGAAAAAGCAGAAGCAGAAGGTCGAACCGCTTTCCAAACAGATTCCGCTGACGTTTGACCGTCATTTGTAAAGTGAGCTACCTCATCCAAAATGATGACAATGTTACCCGCACCACGAAGACCCTTTGCCACACAAGACTTGAAGGTTACTTTCACCGAAGCTTTCGCGCCTTTGTCTTCTTGATAGGATCCGTATTTCTCGATATCCTTAAGAGTTTGGAATCGAGCGTAGGTCATGGTGTTGTTTGCGACAAAAGGACGGAAGAATTTAGAAGACCGATAATGACCAGAAACTTCCTGGTACAAGAGACCCGCCTGATCTTTATCGGTAGCTACTGAAATGAGTTGAATTGGGTTAGAGGAGGGTAACCCAAAATATCGATGAGGATCACCCTTAGAAAGAAGTCGAAATGTCTCAAAACTCGCAATGATGGATGAGATCAGGGTGTTATGGTTAATTATCCCATTTGCCACAAAGTGATGAGTTTCAGGCACCACCCAATCTGCTACCTCCTCCTCGGAAAGGTTGATTGTTTTAACCGGATCATAAAAATAATCCAACTCACAAAGAGATTCAAAATGGTTTGAGTACGGGGTCTCACCAATGAGATGTAGTAATTTTTTTATTCTGTTGTAGGTTAACTTTTCAGGGTTATTAAGTTTTACCGAGTTCCCAAATTTTGATCGAAAAACAGTTCGATTTTCCAAACTGTGATACATTTTCCGATACATAGAATTTTGATGAGGAACGCTCTCAGCATCACTCTTACATTCAAAGTTAACTTTTACCGAATCGAGTAGTGGACGCTGTTTTCGTTCTAATCGAAATCCGATCACTTCGGCAAACTTCTTTCTAGATCGGAAACCTCGAACAGTTACCGTGTAATAGGATCGGTCTTTTATTATCTTTTCTTTTCTCGAAGCCACAATTCCAAAATTCAACAACACTAATTGAACTTCACGAGACAAAACTTCACTCGCCGTACTAAAAGAAACAACCCCTCCCGATTTCTCTACCCCACCGTCTGTGTCAAACAACCCTTGAAGAAATGCTTTAATTACCGATTTTGGAGATCTCATGATGGACCACGGAATTTTCTTAGGCTCACCTGGAAACTTACGAGTTTCCACATTATGAATCCAACCCGAGTCATGCAGAAATTTTCTCATCCCAACACTGAAAAAAGAAACATAATTTACAGTAGTATTTCGGAGGTCCTTTTTAACCTTAACCTCTCCAAACAAAGTTTGAAAAACATCCACCATGGAGTTAAGCATGGCATCTTCACCTGTTACCATCGTAACCTGTTTTTCAGTAGCCCAAACGCCATCACCTGCCAAACACCCCAATAAATAGCCCCAATCCTCTGTCAACTTTTCCGGAAAGTCTAACTTTTTGTAACCCCTAGAATTGTGAAATTCTTTCAAATCTACATAATCAGAAGCCCATAAGTCTGTGTTCCGATGGATCGCAATTTGATCTTTTTCACGAATGTCATCTAAATATCTCCATTGGATGGTTCCATTCTCCGACATCACACGGATACGATGATTTCCGGTACCTGATATGTAGTATCCACTTCTTGTGGTGACTTGGAAAACCGGCTTACTTCCCCCATTATAAACATGGGAAGTGTTCACTACTTTGTTCGGTGTTTCCTGAGAAACACCTATTTTAAAGGGCTTTGTTTCTTCTGGATCAAGATCCGTTACAAAGTCCCCCATTCTTAAAATTCCTCGATCCGTCAAGACATATGAATCTTTTGTCGAGATACATTTCCCAGATCTTCTTCCACAGGAGAGAACGAGTTCTTGTTTCTCTTCCCCCTCTACATAATTCTTAGGGTCAATGTTAATTCGACCCTCTCGAAACAAATGTTCAAAATATTCAATTTCAGTGACCCACTCTACATGTGCCCGACGCCAATCTGAAAGAGGGATAATCTTCTCTACAGCCTCCAAAGGGAGACCATAATAGACTTTGAGAATAAATCTCTGTACCGGAAAAAGCTTAAACTTATGCCCATCCTCCGTGGCACCTAATCCCCATGGAGCATCAATGTACTCCAGTATTGTGATGTCATCCTCAGGACCACCCTCTAGACGTTCCGCCGCCGAGCGCTGTCCTACTGCGAGTGCTAAGTTGGCGATGGAACCTTTACTCATTAGTTAGTTTCCTTCGCAATGGTCGCGGCACGATCTAACCAATCCTCATCGAGCAGTTCTGAAAGACCTTGGAAAATCTCTTCCACTTCTTTTCCGGATTTCCCAGATGCAAAAAGAGAAGCTCGGAAAGTTTCCATCATGAAACGAAGCAGCTTCCGAAATCCATCACTGTGAACATCAATGCCTTTAGCGGACGTTTGATCTGCCCTTCTCATCCAAACTTCTGCCACCGATTTCAAAGCAGAAACTTTGGCTTTGGAAATCCGCACCCCATCAGAGTAATCACCGAACTTCTCTTTGTGGATGCGAACATAATCCAGGTAAGCGGCTTCTTCTGCCAACTCTTGCACAATTTGTTTAAGGATGATGGGATCCTCAACACTATTCGCTTGAGATTTCTTGACCAGGGGGTCATTCTCAATGTACTTCATCCGACCTTTGAGGAAATCTTTGGTATCGATCGGCTGATCCCCAATCTCTTTCCGACCAGGAACCTTCGTCATAATTAATGGAAGACCACTTTTAGCGGTCTGGATAAGGTGTGAGTCGTCCAAGTCAATCGGATCAATCCACTTCAACCCCTGACTAGGAATGTCTACCTTGACTCTCTTAGCCGTGTGGGGAATCTTTCCTCGCAGTTCTCTTTGTTCTTTTTTCATGGATTCGCCCTATTACGAAATGACGGGGGCAGTGATTCCGGGACCTCCCCCCGTCAAATATTTTGTGGTGGGCACCAATGTGAAATTGACTATCGTCCCGTAATAAAACACTTGAAATGGAATCTTATCTGAAAAAGGTCCCGAGAGACCTGTGATCGTCACGACATTGGTGTTGGCGGAAGCTGAAAATTCTGGGAGATTGTTGATCATTGATGCAATGGTCGTGGCAGTGGCATCCGCATCCACACCTTGAGCAAAATGAACACCGGACAGAAATTTATAATCTCCCAGAAGGATTTTGGAGACCCCGGTAGAAAAGTCATTATCTGAAATCGTTAATGTCCCCGTGGAATTGGAAACCGATCCCGACAATCGTCCCACAGTGTTCCCACTCTCTTCATGTTGATAAACAAGTTGCTCCGTGAATTTGGTTCTAATGGCAACGGGATTCCCAAGAGAATCCACGGAACCGTCAAAGTTCGCAACAATTAGGTGATACGAGGGACTGATTGATTTCATTATCTTACGTCTCAAAGGTATAGAAACCATTCTCCACATCGAAGAATGACACAAAGTTTGATGCAATCCGAACACACCCTTCTCGATCAAGTAATCCAGGAGGGGCATCCCAATCCAATTGTCCAAAGATATGGTCGGCTGTTTTAAGCACCGTCACCATATCCGAATTCCTCACATTGGCATCTTCAAGTCTCGCGACCACCTTTCCAGAGGAATCGTGAAAGACCTTCAGAGTAGCTCCTTGATCATTAGGAGTCACTTCATAAGATAAACCTGCGACTTTTCGCGAGGCGTATTTTTTCTTCTGCTCGTATCGATGCAAGTTGGAAACTTCCGTTTCTAGGGGAGCAGTTTCATTAATTTCCACGGGAGTTGGAGGTGATTGCGTTTCCATGTTGGAGTTGTCTTTGGACTTTGCAAATTCCGCCAACTCCTCGTAGACAGGCATTTGATGGAAGTAATCTTCCCCAATGGGGCGTTCTTCGACTTCTTCGACTTCTTCACTTCCTTCGCTTGCCAGAATTACTGGAGTAGTTCGGGTTCCCGACCACGCTTTCTCAAGAGCATTAAAGGACTCTTTCCCATCTTCTGAAAGATCTTCTTCCTCTTCCACGGATGCGCTTTTTAGGAATCCTCCGAGACGTTGCTTTAGTAGGTAGGTGTTAGCCTCATGAGCATTAGATAATGTCGCCAGGAAGTCTTCTAGGCCCAATGTGAGGGTTCCTTCTCCTTTTAGATCTCGTGTAATAATCTGCAATTCCAATTGCAGGTCTCGTTCACAGACTAAAGATCTCTGAAATAAACAGGAATGTTGGTTCCAATCTTTCAGGTATTCTGCGCTCTGCTGGATAGACTCTACAGGTTCCACGGCATGTAGATCTAAATGACCCACCATTTTTTCACCTAGAACGTCAATCTCTTCGGGCATTGCCGAATAGAACCGCTCAAACATCTGGTGATCCCCGTAAAATCCTTCTCCTGTCACTTGCCAATGTGCAGTTCTGTAATGCCAATCTATTGCTCGGAGTAACGAAAGTAGTCGTGACAAATGCCGTCGTGTCATGTCAATTCCTCATGTACAAAGTAATTTCCAAAATATCTGATTCAAAGTACCGCTAAGATTGAGGTTTCGACAAAGAACAAAAATTGAAGGGATATAGAAAATTAAGAAAGTTTCCGAAATGTGTTCGAATTCTCAAAATGATTCTGTGTTAATCATGTAACGATAAACCGATCCCCGGAGAAAAAGAAAATGACTGTCCAACAAATTTCCCAGAAACTCTGCCTCCCCACTTCAGAAACACTCATCCCCAACTATCTTGCAAAGAGCAAGACCGGCGCTCTCCCCTCTGCTAACTCTGGCAAATTGATTCTTGCCCAAGTCGCACAGGGCCATGCCAAAAAATGGCACTCCCTCAGTAGCGCCTACGCCGCCCAAGGAGAATTCCGGTTGGCGGATGACCTTCAACAAGAAGGTCACGCTCTGGAAAGAGTCGCAGAGGACCTCTGGGAACAGATCATGTAACTCTTTCCTTCCCTAATCCACTCAAGGAGACACCAACAATGCAATCCAGCAACACTGAAAAATTCGCAGTTACCACCCAAATCAAACGATGTCGTCGAATCGTTGGCGTCTCCCCCCTCACCAACCGCTTCGTCAAGCGCTCCACCAACAAACGTGCCCGACGCGAGAAAAAGCAAGCTATTCAGAACGGAACCTCCTACACCCCTCGCCACCAAGATTACATTTCTTAGGAGACTGTCATGTTCCAGTGGACAAACTACGACTCGCCCGAAGAGGCTAGCGCAGCGGCAATCACTACCTACTTCCCAAACTGGTCTCCGAACGTCAACGAAGAAACTCTAAAAAACCCCTGGTGGTTCAAGGTATCCTCATGAAAGCTCCTAATACCGAAAAAAGACAAGCACTCGCGACTTCTCTCTCGCGAAATTGGAATCTCTCCCTCAAGAAAAACGCAAGAAAGAAGTTGCGACAAGCCTCGAAAAAGCTCACCCAACAGTACAAGTAGGATAGCTCATGAAAACCATCGTTCTGAAATCGACTTCCGCATGGGAAGCTCCGCAAGGCACTGGCGAAATGCCCACTCTCGCAGAAACCACCTTCGTCCACGACGCTTGCGATTGCGTCATTCAAATCAAAGACCGTCGATTTCAGGTCATGGTCATTCGGAACGGAAACTCACAGTGTGACATTCCCGAACCAGGGAAAATCGCATTCGTGGAAACGACTCAAGACCTGAGCGCCACACAAGAATGGAATCCGTGTGAAGGATTCCAAGAGAAGATCGATCAATACGAAGATCTTCTGAAACTTTCGGATGAGCGCTTGGAAGAACGATGGACGGATCGAGAAACCATCCAAGGAATCATTGACACCAAAAAAGCAGACATGGCAGATCCAGACTTTGCCATAAACATGATCCCCAGTGGGGATTGTCTCTTCGGAAGACCCAAGTTTCTCCAGAATGAGTCGCACCCGACTCACAACGGGAAATCTGCTTTCCACCTCATGACCCTTGATACCCAATGGGGAGACTGTGGGAATGAAAACTACATGGTCGCTCTGGACGATGAAGGTTATCCCTGTGCCCTTTTCTTTGAAGCTTCCTGTTGTTAGGGGTCGTGATGAAGAAACCCGACTTTGTCACCCTCGTCCAAAGCTTCACCTACGAAGCATATGGAGCCTCCCACACCATGCCGAAAGGACACCGTGTCTCGGTAGCTTTTTGGAATAGGGGGGGAAATCCTGAATTCTCATGTGGACACGGGGTCTATGTTGAAATTCCCGCAATCCACTGGGAAGCTCCCGGTGTACTGGTACTTCAACAAGAATTTGATGATTTCGGAATCCCCATGTTTGTAGTGGAATCTCTGGAAGAAGCTAAGAAAGCAGTCCAAGAGATATTCCGTCGTGAAGGTAGGTTCAAAGTAGAATTTGACGGCACCGATACTTGGACTTCTCCCGGTTGTACTTGGTGGTATCGATTACGTGAAGTCCCTCATTTTTCAAAGGCGAAACTCAAATAAGGATCAGGAAGAACATGCAAGAAATCACTTCCGTCACAAGACTCACCGCTCGTACCACACCTCTGTGGAGAGAGTGTGAAGAGAGACATTCCGTTTTCACGATGGGAATGGGATCGATGATGCCCGTCATCCAAATAAGAGATCATCGGTTTCAAGTCTGCGTGGAACACAATGAGAAAGGGAAACCGGGGAAGATCCTCTTCATCCACAGCAACAGTCAAGAGGTCACCTCCCTTCCGGCGTACCAAAAGGGAGAGTACACGGGTCTTGTAACAAGTCAGTTTAAGAAACTTCCACGCCACAGCATCCCTTTTTTAGTGGTGTTCCGAGAAGACTACTGCGATAGATACTTTGTGGAGTTGGATCCCAACGGTCACCCGATCGCCGTTTTTTACCAGGGCTTCAAACTTTAAAGTGTTCGAATTCACCACCCGACGTCGTACTGAAGATCCAACCTACAGGAGAAGAAGAACATGATCCGGACTGTGTTTAGTCTTAGCAATTTGAGATCTCAATTTCGCAACCCCAAGATTAAAGGGCAATGTTTGATCGTCACGACCAACGACAAACTGTTACTGGATCTGACTTCCTTCGCAGATGAAGCGAAAATCCAATACCTGACACCGGGAACTGTCCTTGGAATGGTAGGTTACCGGGATGGATCTTGGAAGCACATCCAAACCTCACAGGTCTTTCTCCCCAACAATGATCAGGTGTGCTTCTACTTGGAAGGGGGAACCCTGCATCGGTTCAATGGCTACATTCAGTTGTCGGAAACACCACAAACACAAAACGAGTTGGAAAGTCTCATCCGGGATCGAGTCCAAAAAATGAAGGATGCCGGACAATTCTTGCTCGACACTCCCGAGATACTGTTGGAAACGATGCTTAACGGTCGCGATTGGTACGCCGCTTTCTCGGATGCTCCCGGCACCTTTGGAGCGTGGGAAAGTCAATGGACTCGATGTTGTGTGGTAGCGAGAAAGTGTAATCCCATGACCGCGATCTCTCTCTACCACCAGTACGCTCCCGGCAATTACGAGCGCAAGGTCACGGGAACAGTACAAGAACAATTCAACTTTATTTATCGGAGATAGTGACATGGGTGGCTTCAAGTTACCAGAAGGATCCGGTCCCTTTCACATTGGAGGGATCCCCCTCTCTCGCCTGAAAGGGATAAAGATCCCGGCAGACCAAATTCAAACTTTCGAGAATCCACCGGAAGAAAAGAAAGAATCTTCCAAGATCAATAAGAAGGGAAAAGATGATGGAATTTCGAAATCTCCAAGATAATGAAACTTGCGAAATGCAAGGCTCAGGAAGAAAGCCCTATGTTCTGAAAAACACGGGTGGTGTTTATTCTTGTTCTTGTCCCGCGTGGCGCAATCAATCCCTCCCCATCGAAAAAAGAACCTGCAAACACCTCCGCAAACTTCGGGGTGAAGAAGCAGAAACAGAAAGAATCGGGACAGTCTTGCCCAAAGCCAAGAAAGAAAAGAAAACTGGACCACCCATTCTCCTGGCACACTCCTGGGACGGAGAACAAGATCTCACATACTGGTGGTTGAGTGAGAAACTCGACGGAGTACGTGCCTACTGGGATGGAGAGAAGTTCCTCTCCAGACAAGGAAATGAATATCTCGCTCCCGAATGGTTCACCCACTCTCTGCCGAACACTCCTCTCGACGGAGAACTTTGGATTGATCGAGGCGAATTCCAACGCACTGTCAGTATCGTTCGGCGGCAAGATCGAAATGATCTCTGGCAAGAAGTCCGTTTCGTCGTTTTTGATGCGCCGGAACGTGAAGGAACTTTTGAAGAACGACAAGCCTACCTCAAGGTTTACGTCTTCGAAAAAGATCTACCTTTCGCCAAACTCCTCCCTCAATATCTCTGCGTTGAGAATGAAGATCTCCTAACCTATCTGCAAGAAGTGGAAAATCTCGGAGGCGAGGGGGTCATGGCGAGGGAACCTAAATCTCTCTATACCCACGGTCGATCCACCACCTTGCTGAAGGTCAAAACATTTCACGATGATGAAGCCTTTGTTCTGGAACATCTTCCTGGCAAAGGTCGCCACAAGGGTCGGATGGGTGCCCTATTCGTACAACTCCAAAACGGAACGAAGTTCTCTGTGGGATCTGGGTTCAAAGATTTGGAGAGAGAAGATCCTCCTGCCGTTGGCAGTGTGATCACTTTCCGATACCAGGAACTCACGGATGGTGGTGTACCACGATTTCCCACATTTCTTCGCGTGAGAGAAGATTCAGGTCTCACTGCCGAAGCTGAAGAAGCCGTTCAAAGTTATCAAGAGGTGCCTCAAAATCCGGTTCAACGATTTGAATACGAGGATGAGAAGTCACACAAGTTCTGGGAGATCTCTCAAACGGGGTTGGAAGTCACCACCCGGTATGGGAGAATCGGATCAAAGGGACAAGAGAAAATCAAGTCTTTCCCCACAGAAGAAAAAGCAGAAAATTTCGTGGCATCTTCCATCATCAAAAAAGAGAAAAAGGGATACCTGGAGACATGAAATTCCAAATCTCGGATCTCAACGATCTTCTCACGACATTGAGAAATGCCGGAAAAGATGTGGAGATGTGTCCATCCCGATGGGATTCTTTCTACAATCGATTTGCGAATCTGTGGGATGACAACGAATGGGAAGAATTGAAGAAACACATCTTGGAAACGTTTGAATTGGATGGAATCACATTAGAGTTTTAAGTTCGAATCCGTGTTTGTCCGTGTATGTAAATTTCTAATCCTAAGTTTGGATGGAACAACCTTCTGATCAGGGACTTCATTCAAAAGGTTGGTGTTTGGCCTAAGTCGATCAGGACTGACGTCGAACACTGGGTTCAAATCCCAGGTTAGAAACCAACGATAAGGAGGAAGAAATGGCAAAGTCGCCACGAGAAGCTAGACAGAACATGAACCAGAAGATCGAAGAAGAGGTGGATAGAGTCGAAGCGATCATCGATGAAGCCCTGAACACGTTTGTGGAAAAAACAATCCAAATCAGGCTCCCCCAAAAAACCCATCCGAAAGCCCAGCAGAAGATCAAAGAGATCTATCAAGCTGAAGGGTGGGAAATCGTGGAATTCTCCTCCTGTGGAGGAAGCTTTCGAGATCAAACCGTAAACTACTACGTCACGCTAACGGAATAGCTTATTCCTCTTCCAGTAAGTAAGCGCCTCCAAAGAAAACCCCATCCAGATCCCCACTCGGAACATCTTCCAAAGAAAAGTCATTCAGAGCATCATTCCCTAACCCGTATTCTTCCACCGGATTATGGAACATACTTGCCGTATGCTCTGCGTCAGAAGCATTCGCCATGCGAATCATTTCCTTCTGGAACTCACGAGCATCGGATGGCAAAGAAGACATCACTTCTTTCTTGTACTTGGTACACCTACCCTCCACATTTTTAAAGATGCATCCGGCACACTGATCGATGGGCTTCACCAATTTAATTGGTTTAGCGGCCATTCTTTGTGCGCCTTCATCACACCCTTTCGTGCCCTCTTCGGAAGCGTAAGCCGAAGCATCCACATAAAGATGTCCTGCCAGACCTTCATTGTCTTGGCGAAGAGAATTGATCTCAGAAGAAATCTGATTAATCAGATCACTGGAAAACCTCATTCGAATGAGTTGAGAAAGTTCTTTACCGGCATGACCCTCGTTCATTTTCTGACCAACCCAACGCAAAGCAGCCTTGATCTGACGAGCCTTTGCGACCTTGGGTACACTGGTAGCCCAATGATCTGTTAAATCCTTCCCAGGTCCAGAATAAGTCTGTTGTTGCTGTGGAGTGATCGTCTTTTGATCCTGAGATTGTTTCTGAATGATCAGAGCAGAAGCAAATTTGAGGATGTCTTCTCGGGGAAGTGTGTTCAAAGTATCCACTTCTTTTTGAGAAAGAACATGGGTCTTCACGTAGTGAGAAAGCTTCCGTTGAACTTCCACATGTTCACGGGCATCCAAGTCCACAACCGTTTGCTCTTTCTTTCTTGGTACCAGGGCATGTTTATCGACACCCTCTCCAGAGTACGTTTGTGCAGGTGCCGACTTAGGAATCTGTTTTTGAGAAGAAGCTTTCTTCTGAATCAACAAGTCGGCAAATTCCAATATCCGTTGCATCCCATACTCTGGAACAAAAGATTCTAATTTGGTCCCCTCTCGTACTGAGAGAGATCCAGAAGCCACCAGAGAACGAATCTTTTGTAGACCCTCCCTCCGTAAGCGATCTTGAACAAAGTTTGTTTTTTCATCTTTTGACTCTTTGAGTTGGTTCCAGGCTTCGTCCCGAGAAATCACCTTCTCTTCCGAAACAAATCCTCGATACTCGTTGTTCGCAACAAAAGAACTCAATGCTAATCGGGTAGCCACTTTCTTAATGGTGTGGAATTCGGCACCGGAAGTCAACAGCTTCTGAATTTCTCCAGAAGACAGGTACCCTGCTTTTTTCCACTGGATTAGATGACCAAGCAGCTTACGGGATTTCTTCTCTGCCTCAGCGGCAGTCCTATCCAAAATTTCTCGGGTAGACCTCGGGGCAGATGCAAAGTCCTCCCGAGCTTTCTCCAAGGAGACCTTATCCGCCTCTGGAACTTGAACCGGAAAAGACGTCTCTTTCTTAGACGTTTTGGGCTTAGACAGAAATGCATCTCGAAGATCTTTAACAATGTTTCCGGAAGCGTTTACGGAACGTCCGGTAATCTCCAACTCCGGTCGATAGTGACTTAGTGCTTGTTTCCAAGGGACTTGAGCCACCAACTTCTTTTGAAAAACACCACATGTTCCATTCACAGCGTGAATGCAGGAACCGCAAGCTTTCTTGGAAAGCACATACTGAGAGCGGGGACTCGCTTTCTTAACCTTGTTGGACCACTTGCCTCTTTGACAGTTCGGAAATGCCGAAGCTCGAATAAAAACATTGCCTATCAGACCATGTTCCTCTTTAATGGCACTGACGGCTTTTCTCATCTCTGAGGGAATTTCTTCAGGTAACCCGGCCAAAACGACTTTGAGAGATTTCCCATATGTAGACAAGCGCATGGATTTTTGCAGAAACGACAACCACTCTTGAGAAGATTTCTTAGTCTTCGGATGAAGTTCCTCTTCCAGGGACTCTTGGTATTCCAGAGCCGTCTTATCCTTGTTTGGAATTAAGTGGATTCCATCCGTGGTCGCACCCCAGAGTTGATCCAATTCTTCGATCATGTGGTAATGGGGATCTTTTGGGAGGCGAGAAGGATCCTCTTCTACATATCGAAGCCAATCCAAATTAGCCAACGATCCATCCTTCATCATTTCTGAAAGATCAGGACTCGCGTCTTCATCTTGCATCACATGTTCAGGAAGATCTGA
>Ga0098052_1000706_pt1 | contig 21037 bp, 33 predicted proteins | sample 15_taG_FD_81591 | JGI IMG/M metagenome (GOLD analysis project Ga0098052, IMG submission 81591) | Marine viral communities from the Subarctic Pacific Ocean - 15_ETSP_OMZ_AT15312 metaG | ecosystem: Environmental > Aquatic > Marine > Oceanic | place: Pacific Ocean | collected 2015-01-18
ATCTCTTAGAAGTTTGTAATTGAGCAGAATGCTGCTGGTCTGTAAATAGGTAGTCCCATTCTCACAGAAGCTTTCATAACAACTATATCTTTTGCAAAGTTTGATGCATGGCTATCGGACATGCTTACTTCCATACCTTGTCTTGCGACTATATGAATAGCTTGTCCACCGCCAAAAACACCAACGAGTGCAGTTCCAGAAGTGTCTATTTCTTTAGACACTACAACAGGAACACCCCAGAGTCTTGGTAAAGCATTTTCTCCGAAGCCACCTGCACCAACGAATAATGGATTTAAACTTCCACTAGTTGTTACTGCATTAACTTCAGTTACTACTTGATACCAGTCTGCTGGATTCATAATAATTGCATCGGGATTCATATAAGCGTCTTTCTGAATTTCAGTAATCGCTTCGAATACTTGTCCGATTCTCTTTAAGTTTCCACTAAAAGAGGAATAATCAAAAGTGTTTATTCCACTCTTATTAAGAATTCCTGTGAGAGCTGAGCCTGTTCCTGCACCATCTAAGATTTGGTCAGAGATAGCACTTCTTACCATAAGCCGTAATCTGCTATCAATGTATCCTTGTGATGCCGAAACATCTGCCAAGAGTTCCTCAGTCATTGGTATAAATGCACCAATCTTCCTAATGTTCTCCGTTCTTTCGGTAAATGCCAAAGCACTTTCGCCGTAAGTTCCACCTTCAGCAATAGTTCCTGCCGAGTTAGTGTAAGTAGTTTCTTCCAAATACTTATATTGATACTGGTCAGTTGTGATTGTATCAATTAAAGCAGGAACAACATAAGGGTCAGCTACTGCCGACTCTTGTATTCTACTAGCCCTAACCACCGCAGGTGGCCATGTACTTTCAGTTACAGTTGTTTTAAACTCATATCTTGGGTCAAACTTAACTTCAGATGATATGCCTTTTTGACCATTCTCAATAAAACCTTTATAAGCTTCTGTTTCAAGAAATTTTTGCCCAAGTGTTTTAACATCATCTTTGTCTTTGGCTTCGCCATGTACAGCCATAGGCTCTACTGCTTTACCTTTTTCAATTTCAGATTCTAATTCCTTTTGCTCTTTATCTATCTTTTCAGCTTCTTTGATTTTATCTACTAAGTCAGCCATATCTTCATTTCTCTTTGCCCAATTTTCTTTGGTCTCGGAGTTGAAGTCAGTTGGCTCAAATTCCTTAAACTCATTTAAGGTATTTTCTCTAAGTTCTTGTAGTTCTTTTTTCATATCAATTAATTTTGACATATTTATTCTCCTACAATCAAATTAGGGTCTAATGTTTCCATTAAAACCCTTTCCGTTTCTAATAATAAAGTTGTATCATCGATTTCTTCTTCTTTAAGTTTTTCTGGAGTTGCAACACTCAATAGAGTGTCCAAATCTTGGAATGCTTCTTGCAAAGCATCTTGCACTTCCATAACTAGAGAAGCTGACTTCTCTGATAAAACCTTCTCTTTTCCAAGTCTCAAGGCAGTAAGCTCCTTGAATCTTGATAACAATTCAGATAACTTAATAAGTAAATCATCTGATTGCTCATCTAAAGTTAAACCAGAGAGCTCCTTCTCAGTTGCTTCTGATTTTTCTTCGACATCTTCATCATTATTTTCTTTAACACCAACAGTGAAGGTGTTTTGATTTGCTCCGACAAGGACTGGGCTAACTTCCCAAACATTAAGTTCCTTTAAGTATCGAGCATCAACTGGTGTTTCACTATCTTTCTGATATGTACCATTTTCATAATCCAATACTTCATATCCGAAAGACCATTGTTGTAAATCTCCCATAGCTTTAACAGTGTTGAAGGCATCTTTACCAGCTTGAGTGTCCATAATGAATTGACCTTTAAAGGTAGCTTTGTCTCCATCTTGTTTAATGACTCCACGACCAATAGGATTTTTCCAGTCATGAGCCCAGACCATAGCAACTCCACTGTCTCCATAGCCAGACTTAATTGCATTTGGCATTACTACATCTCCATCTGAATCCATTTCATTGAATACTGAGAAGACTGCTTCTACTTTGCCTTCTACTTCATTAGTTATTTTTGAGTCGATTACTTTTGACTCGAGCTTATCTCTTTCCATTTTAAATCCTTCTTTCATGATAAATAACTGTACATCTACAATTACATACTAATCTAGGTGGAGCTCCAAAGCTACTATCTGCTGGATAATTCATCTTAAATCCCTGCACATTGAAAGTAGCATTCTTGTCCACTTCAATCCTGTCCATATAAATATGTGCATCTCTTACTTTACCATCTCTTCTTGTTGTCCACTCCTTAGTTAACATTAATCCTGTTTGACCTGCTGACTGAGCCATTCCATAGTTAGATATAGCAGTTCCTTCTGTTCTTGCAATGTTCATTGCTCTTCCAAGATTCTTCTTTCCTAATACTTTGCTTATTCGTTTTTGAATATGTCTTTCAGCTCTAGCACCAGTTAAACCAAGTTCAGCTACTTCATCAGTTGCTTTCCTTAATGCAGTATTTAAGTTTCCTTTCATTGTCTTTGACATATCTGGAATTAAAGTATCTAATCTCTTTTGAACAAAAGCTTTTGAAGCCCTGTTAAATGATTGTCTTTCTATTGGTAATCTAACTCCAGCTCTTCTTCTAGGGTAGAATCCATCTTCAATAATTTCTTTTCTAGGTTTTAACCTTCTGTTCCTAGTAATGACTTCCTGCTGAGATGGTGTATAAACAAAGTTATCATCTGTTGTCTTCTCTTCTGGTAACAAGAATGCTGTTTGTAAGTAAGCAAAGTCAACTGCCATGCTTTCGTAAATATCAGCTACATCATCAATCCATTTGTTAGCTTCATTATCTATTGCAATGTTTGCTATGTTGATTGTTCCAGAAGCAGTTGCTGATTGTTCTGCAAATACTTTATTGATTGCATTAACTTGATTTCTTAAAAGTACATAATAGGTTTTAGCTAAAACGAAATCCCAATTACCTAATAGTTTATCAAACTCTTCATAATGAATATCTCTTGATTGTTTAGTTCTGAATCTTTCAGTCCTTACCTTCCAATTAGTATCTCTTAATATATTTCTTCTTCTTATAAGCTCTTGAGCAGATGCAAAGTTCTTTTGTTTCTCTAATGTATCAACATTCTCTCTTGCCCAGTGATAAGCTTTCATTCTATCTTCCTTCTCAATGCTTCCACCTAGTAGCAACCAGACAACTTGTTCAGCAGACATTAGTGATGTCTCTCCACGATTGTATGCTAAGGACTTCTTAGAATCTAACTCAGACTCATGTCTTAAGAAATAAGATTCCATTTGTACTAGGAGCTCTTCAGTAACTATTCCTTTTGAAAGATTCTTTGCGTTTGTTGATAAGTCGGTAGGTATATGAGTTTCAGTAATATGAATAAAGTCCAGACCTTTAATTGCATTCTGTCTTATATGATTTGGAACTAGGAATCTAGTCATCTTGCTTTTTAGGGCTAGTGCTATAACTTTCTATCTGTCTTAATCTTCTCTCTGCAAGTTTCCTTGTAGCATAGCAACCCATATTCTTTCCAGACCCTTCTGCAATTACACAATACTGGTCTTCAATCTTCTTAATAACTTTATCTTCAAATCTTTCAATGGTTGCTTTATCATCATTGTTCTCTTCATCATCTTCTGTAACTATTTCTGGAGTGTATTCAACTTCTGGCATATCTACTTGAGCTTCATGTGTGTATTCATCTTGATAATCTCTTTCAGTACCCATTGGCTTTAAGTAATAGTTTTGTGATTCATCAGTAGGTAGTCCAACTGCTTGTCTTGCTTCTCCGACTGTTACCCAACCACCTTCAACACCAACATTCATTCTCTCAAACAATTCGTTATGGTCTGTTTGCAAAGCTCTTACTTGACTGAAGTCATATTCTGCATAAGCCACTTCACTTGATTCATAATCTGGTAATAATATTTGTTGAGTTATTTCTTCAGCGACCATCTTCCATAAAGGAATCAGTTTGGATTCAGTAAAGAACTCTCTTAGTTCTCTAGCATTAGAATAAGTTGCGTGTTTCAATCCAGCTCCAAGACCAGCAAGGATAGCTGGAACACCAAGAACAGCAGACACTCTCTCTTCTGGAACTTGTCTGAGAGCTCCTATGTCTAAATCTTTAGGAGAGAACGATAGCTTCTCTATGTTCATTGAGCCAGATAGAATTAGTGGCTTACCTTTATTCTTTCCACCAACCTTCTGTTGATATGTCTTAGATATTTGGTCGGCTTCATCTTTAGTTAATCCATATTCATCTTTTGGACTAATCAAGATTGAAGGAACACCCATGTTAGATAATAAAGCTGTTGCCATTTGTCCTGCTGATTCATCTCCATAGATTTCTCTTAATACTGTTTTAAGTGGAGAGAATCCAGTCTTATGGTTATCTGGGTCAAGACCCAACTTGAAGTGAACGATGTCTGTCTTATCAATCTTTGCTTTGCCATCTTCCATTTCATAAACATAATGAGTTATCAGTTCTTCTTTAGTTCCTTTAGGAATTACATTGCTTGGCATCAAAGGATAGAGAGCTACCAGTTGCCCAACATTATTATATTGCTTAAGCAAGTAAGCATCTCCAGATACATGAATGGCATTTATAATATATTGTTGAACTACATCTCCAGACATATAAGGATTAGGTCTTCTCAATAATAAACTTAAAGGGTGGTTAGGTATTGTTAGTTTTTCTCCATGCTCATCAACAGTACAAACTCCTATTGTTGCTTCTGAGAATGCAACACCAAGAACTTGAAGACAAGCTGTAACTGCTGAGTTCGATTGTCCATTGCCCAGACCTTCTATATCCCAGTTACCAGCAGAAGTGTGGTATCCCTCAATAAATGATGTGGACATTCCATAAGTTGATTCATTAGGGTCATCTCTATAGAAGTCATAGCCAGTTGTTCTCTTGTAACCAGTTCTATTATCTCTATATCTAATATTATTAACTATGTCTCTAAAGCTTCTTCGTTCTGCCATCTTCTCCTCAGTATGCTCTTATTGTGTTCTTCTTTGCACTTTGCAATACAGCATAAGCCAAGCTATCCACTTGGTCATCGTGTTCTCCATTAGGAAACTGTAACAATTCCTTCTCCATATCAGAAAACCAAACTGCATCTCTAGGAAAGAATACCATACCAGCTTCCATTTTCGCAGACAATGGCAAAGCCCTAGAGAGCTTGTCTCTGTCTGCCTTCAATTCTACAATCGGAAGTGTTGTTTGTCTTCTTACGATTTGAATTAATGCTAATTGGTATCCTGCTCTTTCAATCCCAATCATGTCTGGATTCCACTTATCATAAACTGTTTGAAGGAGCTTTAATACTTCTGGAGCTTCTAATCTCTCTCTAATGACATCGAGCACGAAGATATTGTTCTTCTTATCAAGACCAACAGTTGTTACGACTGTATAGTCTGCTGATTCCTTAGTTGATGTTGCCAAGTCAACAGTTGTAATCCTTCTTAGTTCTTTTGAATTTCTTTTAATCTTTCCAGATATAAGATAAGTATTTGTTTCGTAGTTGCCCTCATCATTAAACTCTTCAACTGATTCTTCATTATAGAATTGAAACCATTCTCTCTTAAGCAATCCACCAGTAAGCTCAACGAATTGAGCATCATACTCTTGTGAGAACAGATAAGACCCAATCTCTTGCTTGGCTATCTCTAATTCTTTAATATCAATAATTGGATTGGCTTGACTAGGATAGACCCATCGTTCCCATTCATCTTTGCCTTCAGCTTCATCGTATATTTTATAAAACCAGTTGTTCATTCCTGCTGGAGTTGATATAAACAAAGCTCCACCTTTCCTATCAGTAAGGGTTGGTCTTAATACTTCTTTCCAAGTCTGTTCTTTGATGTAAGCACACTCATCAAGAACTATGTAATCTAATCCTGCACCACGAAGTCTATCTGGGTTATCAGCAGTCCTTACAGTAACGAATCCATTAGTCTTTGTATAGATTGTCTTCTCAGATTCCTTAACTTCCATTCCATATTCACTAGCTAACTGTCTGATTGTCTTCCAACCTTCAAGAGCCATTGCATAAGTGGGAGCTACCCACCAAGTGTTCTTACCTTGCATTGCTTTTGCTAAACAGATTAAAGTTCCAAGTCTTGTCTTTCCAAATCTTCTTCCAGCAACTAAAACTTTGAATCTTGCTTGAGACTTGGCTACTTCTTGTTGAGCTTCATGTAGTTTCGGAAGTGTTACTTTATATCTAGTGGTAGTAACGAAACCTTTTGGGTCAAGACTGGTTTCCATGCCTTAACCAATTTAGAAAATCTCCAAACAAATCTTCGACTAACTCTGGTGGCATAGGACTTACCAAATATATTTGTGGAGATGGCATTGGTATTACATATTCATTAATTATGTATGATGTATCTACATCAGAGAAATTCATATCCCAATCTTCAGCCATTATCATATCAACAAACTTACTGTTCGTTTCATCTTCATTCATATTATGTTCTGGAGTATCACTCATGACTGTTCTATTGTATCAGATGAAACTTGTTCTGGGTTGTTCTCACTAGGATTAGATACATCTTCATCGTGCATATCGTGCATAACTGAATCACTAGGAAGTTCTTCTATGACCTTATCATCTTGAAAGTCTGAATAAGGCTCTCCATCTGCCCAGCTCATATCAACAACTACTTCTTCAACATTAGTAACTTGTAGGGAGCTCTTCTCTCCAAACTGCATAGGATACTTAACCGATAAGAGTTTCAGTAATAGGTTTCCATTGGTTTGCCCTAGTTCATTAATGCGAATCAAAGTATTAACTTTAAACCGAGCTTCAGCATCTATGATTCTCTGCCATTGTTCAATAAAGTATTCATCTTTCTCTTCGAGGGCTCTCTGTCTCCATCTTCTAAAGGTTGATGAGTTAATTCCTGCGAAGGCACAAGCATCTTCAATGTATGCTCCATTCTCTAAAGCCCTAATAAGTTTTATCCATGTCTCTTCATCAAGGAACTTGTTCTTCTTTTTGGATTTCGTTAATCCGAAGTTCCTAGCGAGAAAGCCTTCATTATCTTGTTCTGTCATATACCTATCTTAGTTTTTTTCTAAATTACAAATCAATAATTATATATTAGTACAATAAGAACAAATGTTCGAGAGAGATTTTTATGACAAAAGAAGAATCTGAATCTAAAAAACTTGTAAAGAATAAACAAGAGGTCAAGCACAACGAAGAGCTTGGTAATAATTATTTTCCATCTGGTTGGAAGCCACAAAGAACTTGGGATAATGAATCTAATACTGGAGAAGTTACTCATGTTCAGCAAGAAGAATCCTTTAAGTTCAATTCATTATTAGATGAATGGGGATTTCCTAGCGAAGAATTTTTCATTGTTGAAGAATCAATTAAGTTTTCTACTTGGCAAACTCAACTCAAGGGTGGAACTGTTGCTGATATGTATGCTTTTAAGGCAACCATCAAACGAAAAAAACCAAAGCATGATAAGTTTTTCAAAGAGACCTTAGCTCAAATCAAGAAGAAGAAGCCAGTTAAAGTATCTAAAGACACTGGAGAGTTAGCTTATTTCTTTATTTGTGCAGATTGGCAGTTCGGTAAACGAGAATACAACTCTGATTGGGGAGCTGATGAGACTGTTGACCACATTCGTAATGGAATCATCAAAGCAAAAAATAATATTAAAGAATTAAAGAAGATGGGTCAGATAGTAGATGAAATATATATCATCGGAGTTGGGGATTTAATCGAAAATTGTTTTGGCTACTTCGACCATCAACCCTTCAATATCGAATACACAAGAACTGAGCAAGAACACTTAGCTCGAAGCATGATAGTTGAGATACTAGATGGCCTGTTACCTTTAGCACCAAAAATTGTTATTGGCTCAGTTATCGGTAACCATTCTGAATACAGAAGTGGTAAAGGAAGCATAACAACAAGCAGACTTGATGGCTCTGATACAGCAATCTTTCAAATCATTGGAGAGATTATTGAAGGCAGAGAAGCTTATAGTCATGTAAAGGTAGTTGTTCCAGATGATTTCTATTTAGTTCTTGAAGCCAAAGGATTAAGACTAGGTTTTTATCATGGTCATTTAACTTCTGGGGGAGCTAACATAGAAAAGAAAATTATGGGTTGGTGGTCTAATCAATCAATGGCAAGACTTCCCATAGGGTCATGCGACATTCTTTGCACTGGGCATTATCATCACTTGAGAGTTTTAACAGAACGAGGAAAGACTTGGTTTCAATCTCCATCGTTAGATACTTCAAAAGAATTAGAAGCAAGAAGTGGGCTTACAACTACACATGGAATCTTAACATTCACAGTGAGCTCTCTAGGGTGGGATAATTTAAGAATACTTTAATGATTTCCAATTTTAGATTTATAATTAGGTCATGAAGAAAATAGTTGCTATCGAGAATGATGGTGTGGAAGCAAAGTTGCTTGTGCTTGATACAGATTCTGAAGAGATGACCACTCATAGAATGCCCATTGGTATAATGAAGGTTAGTCCAGTAGAGGATTATCATGATAAAATTAATTTTGAGCCCTTTGATGAGTTGCATACTAGCAACTTATCCACACCCAGCTGATATAGAAAACTATATCGCTTGTCAAGTTGTTGAGACCAAGCTTGAATCGGTCTCTCGTTGGCAACCCTTAATAGAGGAGTACTTCAAAGAAGAAGATGTTGCTAGAGCCATGCTGATTGTATATTGTGAAAGTCGAGGTAAAGAAAAAGCTGTTGGTAAAAATAAAGATGGAACTTTTGATGTTGGTCTTTGGCAATTCAATGACAACACTTGGGCTTGGTTAAAACCAAAGTTGAATATAACAAGCTCAAGATATAACCCAAAGGTCTCAACTGCTGTTGCAAGTTGGTTAGTATATAACGACACTCAAAACAAATATGGCAATGGTTGGTATCATTGGAACTCAAGTAAACATTGTTGGGGGGATTGATGTGTAAATATTGTGATACAAAAGAAAAAATTGTACATAGTGGAACAGATGCGTTGATGCTTCAGTGCTTAAAGGATTTACATAAAATTTGTTATGGGTGTGCCAACAAAAGAATGAAGAAGGATTAGAAGAATAATGATTTTAGCTTGGAAAGATTCAGAAGGTAATCAGTGGTATAAGTTCAAAGCCAAAGATATTGATATGTTGTATCCAGCGATGGTAGAAGAAAAGTTTGATGATGAGTGTGAGGGTTATTGTGGTATATGATATGCTACAAGTAAAAGCACTCTTTTGGATACCTTTGATTCAAGGACAAACAGATGAAGAAAGATTGCAAATAGCAAAAGAAACTCTTAAAAAAATAACAGGGGAAGCTGATATATTCCAAGTATATCTAACTAATAATATTGTAGAGCTGGAAGTAAAGCCAAAATATCTAGTAGAAGAAGAATGAAGATGTTTTATATAGTTAATCCAAAGTTCATGTGTGTTTGCAAAGAAGAACTTGTTTGGAAAAGTAAGGAAGAAAAATACTGGTGTAGTTTTTGTAAAGAGTTTTATAAAGATGATAATGTTCATAACAACTTTCTTATAATTCAATCCGATAACCAGTGATATGGCTATATTTGCATCAGAACTAGCCCTTCAGAGCCATTCTAAGAGCAGTAAAAATCATTCATACATTGTTGTCCAGAATGAATATCCCATATACATTGGGCTTTTAAGGAATCCATAATGAGTGATGATTTCTGGAATGCAGAAAAAGAATCCTTTGCAGAATACAAAGCAAGAAAGACAAGTCATAGTAAAAGTCTCAGTCAACCAAACTCATTAAGGAATCAACATGGTAAATGTAAATATTCGAAACTCGAAAAACATAAATGCAAATGTAGAACTTGTATCAACAGAAGAAGTAGGAACAAAGGTCGAAGAAAGCAAAACCTAGTTCGAAAGAAGTTAAAGATTCCTAACAATAAATTTTATGGAGCAGATGCTCATGAAGAAAATTGGTCTGCTGGATTTAGAGTCGAGGTTAAAGCTGGTAAGCAAGTTCAACCAGTTGCTACTTTGTTTTATAAATGCAAAGCTCAATCTGATACAGCTCACAATGCAATCGGTGGTAAGAGTAAACCATTCATTCAAGTCTCAATGCCAGACAACTCAACTAATGGAATAGTTTCATTTGAATTAGATGACATTGAAAACATTTGTGTTGAAGTCCTAAAGAACTTTGGATACAGCTTCGGAGATTAAAGCAACTCGGACTCAATTGTTGGAGACTGGGTTGAGTGTTCAACAAGGTAACCCATAAATCAACTATAAAATATATCATCAGTTGACCGAAAGGAGTATCCAACCTGTTCGGAGTTCTCTTCCGACTCTATTCTCAACCCTTAATGTCTCTCATCATTAATTAATTAATTAACAACATCTGGTCTTTTCTCTTCTTGGCAAAAGATGCAGATATGTAAATCATATCCAGTATAGCCAGTATCTCTAAACTCATGACCATCAACTTTGCAGTCATGCTTCTTTGGCTTCTTCTCTTCTACATCGGAAAGTAAAGACCAATGTTTGACCAAAGCAAATGGAGTCAAGGTCATACCTACAAACAGCTTCTTATATGTTTCCACTCTGTTAGGAATTTCTTCTGCTGTTACTCCAGCTTCACGAAGCTCTTTGATACATTTATTCCAACCACCTCTTTCAACTTGAGTGGTCGGCTCATATCCAATAGCTTCAGTAAGAGCTCTCCATAGCTTTTTTCTATCTTCCAATATATTACTTTGGTTAGATGACTCTAGTTTGTATGTCTCTGATGAACTAGGGCTAGTGTCATCTTTGACATGGGGTCGGTCATCTATGACCCTACTGCTTCTATAAACTGTATAAAGATTTGAAGTTTGCTCTCCAGTAGCTTTATCAAATCTCTTCTCAGATTTTATAGCACCGATACTTTTTAGTTCTTTAAGTGCTCTCTTGATTGTAGAATCAGATACATTAATTCGAGATGCAAGAGTGCTTATGCTTGGAAAACAAGTTCCATCATCTTTGTCAGCATATCGACAAAGAAGAGCATAGACTCTTACAGCTTGTGCCGAAATGGGAGAATCAATTACCCACTCTGGCACAATACTGAAATATACATCTGACTTTATGTAGTCAACCATTTTTAAAATGGAGCTTCAAGAGAATCACTTGCTGGTGTATTCTTTGCATCTTCTTTTGCTTGAAGCAAATCTTTTATTAATTCCGATGCACCGATACCAGTTAAGCCATCACTTATCTTGGTGTTAGCTTTGTCTGCATCTTGCTTAGTAACTTCTCCAACAAGTTTGTTGATGAATCCTAATTGCTTAGCAGTTGCTTCTCCACCAGACCCAGATGGTTTGCTCACATTTGACTTTGGATATGTATAACTTGCTTCTGGAGCAATGCCATACTCTTTCCAAATCTCATCAGCAAACTTCTTTGCTGTTGGAATGATATGTTCCATACCAATCTTTCCAGCAGTAGCTAATTCAATAGCTCCTTTGAATGCTGTCTGAGCAACTATAAGTTTATCTTTACTCATGTTATCCTTCCTACCTAGTGAATGGTCGAGGGTAACTATATGACCATCTTCCATTCTTCTTGGATTTTTGTTTTCTTCTTTGGTGTCTATTCATTTTCCACCAAACTTAATTGTGGAGCATCACGATAATCTCTTTCAGTAGGGAGCTCCTTGAGATAATAGAATGCTAGTCCTTGTTTTTTACTTCGGACTGTTTCAATATCCCAACCAGCTTTCCTAAGATTAAAGATAGATGAGCCGAATCTGGAATAGTTCAAATCATAAATGAACTCTCCATTAGAGATTGGCTCTCCTTCTCTATGTCGTTGTAATGCCCAAGACACCATGTCATGTTTTGATTTAACTTTATCTGGAATCTTCTCTCCACGAAACCAATGTGCAGTTCGTGTCATTACTACTCCCTTCTACTTGCTCAATCTTGTTTGAGCTCGTTTGTTTATTCTAGCTTGAACAAAGTCATCAGACTTTGCCCAATCTTTTATTGTTTGCTCTGTCCAAATAGGAATACCACCAGAAACTAACCATTCTGGTTTAGGTAATCTATCTTGATGTTTCCAAGTTGCAACAGAAGCTCGGTCAACACCGAGCAACTGTGCAATCTCTTTAACAGACATGAGCTTCATGTCAGTTATCATTTATATTCTCTCCAATTCTTGTCGAGCTTTTGTAGTTAACAAGCTGTCTTGTTTAAGAACACTTGTTGCTTGTCTCTCATAACGAGCTCTTTCATCTTTGCCAGTTGGCTTAGACCATAGCTCATAAGAGTTAACAGCATTAAGTGCAGTCCACTTGTTAGCTCCAAAGTAGCCAGACTCTTTAGACCAGTACTCTCCAATGCGAGAAAGAGTCCTATCACGATTTTTCATTTGTCGTTCATAGGTCTTCTTCATATCTTCAGAAGCTCCCTTCTCTAGTTCTTGTGGCTCTGGAACTATTGATTTTACCATTGCCCAGAATTTAGCATTGTCAATTTCCTGTTCTATTAATAAGTTTACATCTTTTGCAAACTCATCAAAGAATCTTTCTGCAATACCTAATGCAAGTCTTGCATCATTTATTTTTGCCGTTGCAGATTTAGTATGAGAAACTCTAAAGCTTCTCTCATAATCTCCTGCCATGTTGTATCTAATCATATTAGAACACGACAATCTCACTGGTAACATCATCACTTGTAATGAAGAGCTTCCATTGTGAGAGTTGGTCAACAGCATATAAGGCAAGATAGTATCCTTCTCAATAGGAAGAGCTTTATCTATATTCATCATGATATAAATAAGCTTTCCACCATGTAGCTCTCCAGCTATTTCATACTTCGCTTCTCCACTGTCCACGATGTTATCCATAAACTGAAATGCTTCTTGGTTTTGAATTGGTGTATATCTTTTACCAACAACACCAAGAGCTTTCATCTTGTCTTGTCTTACTACTGCAAAGTTGTCTTCAACTTGTACTTGAGTTTCGAACTCTCTATTTTTTGCTCTACTCCTAAAGTATATGTCTTCCAACTTTACTTTCCAATCAAGACCTGCTGTCTCGATTGCTTCTTGAGCAGTCATTACATTGCCAGTAGTTTTACCTACTCTATGCAATGCAGTATTGACTGTTCCTGTTTGTGTTTCACTTTCTATTAAGTTCATTTTTGAACTCCTTTCATTGTTTTATTTAGTGAATGTTAGGGTGTTATGCCTAACCTAGTGGAGAGCTCTTAAGGATTTAATAATGATTTATTAGTACGACCTTAAGACTGGTAGGGCATTCCAGCTTCTCCCCACTAGGTTAAGCACAATGCTTAACCTGTTGAGTTAATTGTCAAACTTGAATAAGTTTCCATCGACTCCACCACGAAGCTCTTCTCCATTCTGAAGTCGAGTTTCCCAATCGAATGGGTCTCTTTTACTTTCCAAGTATTCATCAATCTTCTCTCCTATATAACCTGCAATGAACAAGGGTAAAAATAACCACTTAGCCATAAAGGTTAGTAAGTAGATTGCTTCTGCTTCATTCATAATGACCAGCTCCATCATGGTCTGGAGAGAAGTCATCAACATCTCCTAGATGCTTACGACACTCAAAACAGAACACATTGTCTGTATCTTTATCAACGAAAACAGTTGAATCTTTATTCAAATAACTATGATTACAAATCATAGATACTCCTTCCTGTTATATTTTTTATACTTTGCTATATCAATAGCTTGAGTAGCTCAACTGAAGCAAAAGGTAAAATACTAAAAAACCCTTGTGAGACTCTTCATTCTCTAACCAAGCCACTCAAGCTACTGACATATAAGAGTGTGGTTGTGAGCTGTTGCCAGTCCACATCATCTCCTAATAGATGAACTCTTTTGTCAGTAGCTAAAGATTAGTCTTCTTTTATTTTAGCTTGAAGCTTATCAATCCTTTTGACAATCGGCTTTTGCTTCTTGTCAAATTCGGCTTCAGTCTCTTTGAACTTATCCATGTATTCATCAGATAGTTCTTTAAGAGCTTCTTCCTTTTGGGATTCAATCTTTTCCACTACTCGTTGTTGCTTACGAATTTTATATTCGTGAACTTCGTTCAAAGATTTCTGAGAGACAAGCCCTTCAGCTACATTCTCTTCAGTAACTTGAACAGTTTCAGTTGAAGACAATTCTCCTCTTCTGGATTTATGTCTCTTCCACTCTTCAGCCATCTTTGATATTTGAGATACTGTATAATCTATACCTAACTCTACTGATTGTATTTCTACTAAGTATTTCTGGTAGTCATCAGTGGTCTCAATATGTTTCGTGCCTTTAGGACAATACAAGCTCCACTTAAGAGCGTGTCCATCTTTCCTTCTTTGGAGAACTAAGGCTCCACTAAAGAAAAGTCTCCAGCATTTAACACAACGAACAAACCGATTAGATTCAAGATTCAGAGTGATATGTCCTATTGAACTATCATCATCTGACATTCCTAAATTGTTATCGGTATAAAAATTTGTAATTTCTCTCAAAACTACTCCTTCCATTGTTTAGTTGACAATTATTATACTCTTTGAGTATTACAAATAATTATCGTTGAGCTCTGAGTTATTCAGAGCTCTGCGATAACTACTCTTCTTCTTCGTTTCCAAAGAACTGAGCCCTAATCAACTTTGGTGTTTCAGTATCTTCACGAGACCAAACATAGTACTTTGATTTAGGTTGGTTTTCTGGGTCAAACTCAATATGTTCAACTCCCTTCCAATCTGAATAACCAAGTTTGATATTCTTATCACCCAATTTCATATACAATGCGTAAGCTTTCTGATAAGAGTCAGCTTCGATTGTAAAGTCAATCGTAAAAGTTTCATGAAATAAGTATTTCATAAATCTCCTTTCTGTTATTTAGTTTGATACTCCTTATAAGTATCTATCTGCTCTCGTGTTTCACTGAACTTCTCAACCCTACTGTTTCGATTTCGTTTCGATTTAAGGATTAGTTGGATAGTATTGCTAATTGCACAAGAGCAGTTAGATAGTTACTCGTATAGAGTTAAATCAGATTTAAGTCCTTCAAGGACATCATCTAAATCCATTGTTGTATCAGTAGCGAATCTGATTTCATAATCAGTCAACCAACTGTCAACGACTTTTGGATTAGCTCCATCTGTATCTCCATTTTCAAGAAGGTCTTTCACATAATCAATGAATGAAGCAATAGTAACTTCATCAGAGTAATGTCTAGCCTTTTCGAAATAACGAATGACTTCATCTGGATTGTTGAAGTAGTTTGCATCATTTAACACACTAGCTCCAGTCAATATAGAATCATCATTAAGCAAATCAGTTCTTGAATATCTTACATAGCTGTAACCACCAAGCTGATTCTTTAAGAAGCTAACAGCTTGAATATCTTCTTCAAGTCTTAGCTTCGTTTCGTTGTCTTTGTTTTCCATTGTTAAACTCCTCTTGTTATTGCATTAACAAATAGAGTGTACCAATCTGTCTTTGACCAAATTTCAGTCATTTCAACTTGGTGCATATACATTCCAACACTATTACTATATGTGCCATTATCAACTGTTACAGTAGTTGTGATATTGATAACTTTATCTTTTATAGTTACAGTGCTAGTCTTTGTAACTTCTCCAACACCCATCTCATGGGTAACTTGAAAAGTAGCCCATCTATCTTTAGATGGCATGGAAACTCTATCAGAGCCATGATTCGCATAAGAATCTCGGCTTGTCCAATACACAATGTGGAAATTGTAATAACCTTTTCCTTTTGTGTTCCATGTTGGGCATTCTGGAAATCTTAGTTCATCTTGATTAGGAGCTGGAACAAGTTCCTGTCCATCAGCAAAATCGCTAAGTCCTTCCTTTACTGCTTCTATTAGTTTATTCATTTGTGTTTTGTTCATAATAAAACTCCTTTCTTTTTTTTGTTTAATTAGTTTTTTTATGATTGATACTTTATAAGTATCTATCTGCTCTCCGATTAAGAAGAGCAGTTAGATAATTACCTAATTTGCTTCAAGGTCATTAACTATTCTATACCATCAGAAATTTCGACAATCTGACTTCCTATTACTTGAGGCCTATCAATCAGCGTATCCATATTGATAGTATCTTTGGTTGACATAAGTTTTTTGTAATTCACATACAAATCTATGTGAACATTCTTTAGGTTTCCATCATAAGCATCAGAAATAGATATTCTATATTCTGTTCTAAATGGAACTCTCTCTCTGTTATGTCCTTTGGTATCGTTCCTGCCAACTGAGATATGAAGAAATCTTTCTTCATTTCTCATTAACTTGTTAGCTTCGTTTTCAACCACATACTCCATTGTCCACCAACCCTCTCCAGTGTTAAATGGATTCTCTGTATCTTTATGTCGGTCAACTCCAGTAGTGTAAATAGAATCTTCGGTATAAACTTCGGCATAGTCTTTATTTCTATTGTCCTTATTTATTCCTTTGACTTCCTCTACTCTAAAGTCTCCACCATTCCACGCATGGTATGTGTTCATAGCTTTCACTATTTTTTTTACTTCACTTAAATTCATAATAAAACTCCTTTCTTTTTTTTGTTTAATTAGTTTTTTTATGATTGATACTTTGTTATAAGTATCTATCTACCCACCAAGCTGATGGGTAGTTAGATAGTTACTTGTAGTAACCATATTCGCAACTGTTGCACCAGAAGAAATATGTATTCTGAACTTTGTATTGTTCATCTACAAATCCTTCCATTGCAATTCTGATTTTTAATTCAGTGTTGCAAGTTTTGCAAAAAGTCATTGCTGACTCCTTCCGATTTTTTGTTTGTGTGGTATTGATTTGTCATTGATACTTTTATAAGTATCTATCAGCTCTCGATTAGGAGAGCTGTTAGATAGTTACTTCTTAGCTTCGTGTCTTGCTTTCATCATCAAGCGACCACGATACTCTCTCTTAGCACAACCTTCACTACAGTACAAAGTATGTTGTGTACTGAATGTTCCGAGCTTAGTGATTTCTCTAGTCTCAGAGTTATAGTCGATGTCTTCAACCTCGTTTGTGTAAAGAACAACATCTGAGAATTTGATTCCAGTTATTTCAACTGATACATCATCTTCATCGTAATCATCTTCATCATCAATGATTGACTCATCAACCATAAATGATTTTAATGATTCCTCGTAGTAACTGCCAGACTCAGTGATAATTGTTTCACAAGTCATATTGTCGCACATAACCATTTCGCCATTATCTGATTCTGTAAGAACTTTGAGCATAGCATCTTGAGTTGCTTCATCTGCATCTTTCCAAGTTGTTATGTTCATATTTTCTACTTCGTTATTTATATCCATTTTTTGTTTTCTCCTTTCAAGAGAATAGTTTTTTACTTTGATACTTGTATAAGTATCTATCAGCTCTCCTTAGAGAGCTGTTAGATAATTACTTAGATATATTTTTATCTTTATTCATTTAGTTCCTCAATCTCAGATTTTTTCTCTATGTACATCTCGTTGTCTTTCCAACAACCCTTGCAAAAACTATCAAGTGAATTTTTCTCTAAATCATTTCGGTAAGCCCTCTCGTATGGCTCAACTAATTCTTTTCCACAAGCAGTTTCCATAACAAATCCTTTTTCACTTATTTTCATATCACTAGCTTTGATATGTGTTAAAGCTGTTGGTGGATAGGTGTCCCCTCTTTTTGCTATGTTGTACACTCTGGCTTGAAGTATCCAAAGTTCTTTGTTATTCATTTTTTGTTTTCCTTTTTGTTTTTTAGTTTGATACTCGTATAAGTATCTATCAGCTCTCGGTTAAGAGAGCTGTTAGATAATTACTTTGTAAGAAAGTTAAGTGCTACGACTAAAGTCGGAACAGTTACAATCCTTATCAAGTTAAATGTCATTATTAGTATTTCCATTTTTATTTTTTCCTTTTTGTTTTTAGTTGGAAGAGATTCTTCCATAGAGCCCACTCAATGAATGAGCTCTAGCAACAATCTTCTATCCTATATTTTTGTTTAATTTCCTTTTAATTTTTTTTCCTTTATAGGTTTGGAAGTTTCAGACTTCCGACTGTCCACTCAGCATCTCCTTAACAACAGACTCAGAATCAAACATAGAGGATTCTTTCCGATGAAATCTTTGTGTCTAAACTACGAACTCCTTTGAATCTTGGAATCAAGTATTTTTGAGATTAGGAAATCTCGATGGCTACGATTGGCTCGACACGACTTTGGTACTGTATCAGAACGAGAGTGGATTTTTTGAGCTTTTGACTTTCAGCTTTTAAGACTCTTGGGGATTTACCAGAGGTAGTTCTGGGAGTTCAATCCGTTTTGTTTATTTCATAAGATAATATTACCTACTTAATCAGAGATTGCAAATTTATAATTAGGAATATAGAAGAAAATAGGATAAATAGATATATTAGAGCCAATAGACATAGGGTCTAATAGTACGAAAAAAAAAATTTATTTTTTTTTAGAAATTTAGAGAAATATCACTCAAATTATGACTATCAAGTTATATTTTTCAAAACTTGGAAGAGTCCAGTTAGGAGAAGAGTTACAATCGTTGCCCAAGCAAAGAGCTCTTGCCTATCAACTTTTGAATTTGTTTTTTCATGGAGCTCATCGATTCGCATATTAGTCTGTTCAAGTTTTGCAAGAATCAATCCGAGCATCTCCTTGTTGGTGTACCCTTGATGATATTCTTGTAAGTGATTTTTATCTTTGTGAGTCATACATCTTCTCCTCTTGACCATCTACAAACTTTTGAAACTCTCCAGCAACAGTTATGAGTGTCTTGAAGATTGCATAGACTACTACCAGAGAGATAGCCACAACAAACATCGGAAACCAGAATGGAATTTCCATTAAGAAGCCAACTTTAAAAAATATAAAAGACAAACCAACATACAAAAGAATATCCAACCGATTGATTTTTCTAAATACTTATCCATCTATCTCTTGCCACCATCATAAGCTACTGCGTGTCCGACTTCTATCATCTCTTGATTGATATTTGTTTCATCTATATAAAGTTCTCCAAGTACTCTGCCATACTTTCCTTTTCCTTGTGAATGTAACTCAACAGAATATATATCATCAACACCAAAAAGTCTTTCCTCTAACCAATGTTTCGAAGCCAACCCTCTGACTTTCTCTTCTTTATCTCTTGTTCGTGATTCTGGAGCATTGATGCCCACAAGTCGTACACGACATTTATGCCACACATTAAAACCCAAATCAATTCTGACATCTACTGTATCTCCATCAACTACTCTTAATACTTCAACTCCATAATAATATTTCATGTGGTTATCAGTTTTTTCTTAATCCCATTGTTAGCAACCAAAGTGAAATAGATATTAGAATTGCAATCCCTACTATGTCCTTAGAGCTCGAAGTTAAAGTCAACCATGCGATGAAAAATCCAAGAATTGTGAAAATCTGAGCAATAGTCTCCTTCACTGCTTCTACAAACCACTTGCCAATATATTTTAGAACTTTCCAAAACCATCTAGCGACAAACAATACAGACAACTTAATAGAAGTAATTGTTTTCAAAATCATATTCCACAAACCTAGACATAAAGATTTTAAGTTAGACCATGTTGCACTAACAGCTTTAACAATTAAATCTTTTAATTTTATAACTGCATAATAAGGCAAACCCAATATCTTAAAAAGTAAATCCAATATTCGTATTATTAATTTCATCATTTTATTTTCCTAATAGGGATTATACTTCCTGCCGAAATGATTTGCGAGACTATGATAACTGGAACTACAACTTCTTTGGCTTTATCTTTTTGGTCTTGAGTTAGGTCATTACCAATTTCTGAAACATTACCTACATCTGAAAAATCAATATCAGTAAGTTCTGCTATTGGATTCTCCAAGAAGGATTCTAAATTTATTTCTGTTACTGCATCAGCAAATGTATATTCTTGAGAAGAATCATCTGCATTCGCTACTGCTCTCTCTACGAACTCATCAACAGCTTGTGCAACTGCTTCATCTTCTTGTACTAATTCAGCTACTATCTCTACATCTTCCTTCTCTACTCCCAACACTTCAGCTACAACTTCTACTTGTGCTTCAGTAAGTTCCTCAACATTCTCAACAGCTTCCTCAACTATCTGTGATACAACCTCAATTACTTCTTCAGATACTTCAGAAAGATTCTCAACACCTATGTCATTAACTTCTTCAATGACTTCTACTAATTCCTCATTCTCTAATTCCTCAACCTCAATCTCTATCACTTCCTCAATAACTTCTTCCAGTTCCTCTACCTCTACTGCTAATTCTTCTTCAGTAAGCTCTGGCTCTTCCTCATTTGTAAAGATTTCTATAATGCCTGTAACAATTTCCTCTGCTGTAACTTCTATCTCTATTACTTCGGCAACAGTTTCTGGAATAGTCGTAGTAGTTGTAGTTGTCGTTGTAGTGGTACTTGTGGTTGTGGTAGTAGGAGTTAGAGCAACTATTATATCTTCAACATCTACCTCTTTTATTTCTATAACTTCTTCCTCAACTTGTTCTGCTAACTCTTCTAGTTCCTCAATATTTTCTTCAATCTGTTGGATAACCTCAACAAATTCTTCTAGTTCTTCTTCTGTGTATTCAACATCAACCTGCATTGATTCTTCTAAAGATTGTTTTACTTCAGCTTTAATCCTAGCTTCCTCTTCAGCATCTTCTCTAACTAATCTCTCATCATCAGTTTCATAGTATCCAGTCTCAGCAAAGTTCCTATCTAGCATCTCTTGATATTCTCTAGCTTCTCTGTCAGCTCTCTCTGCATTGGTTTCGTAATATCCTGTTTCAGCTTGGTTAGCTTCTGATTCTTCAGCTATGCGTTTTTCTTCAGCAATCCTTTCAGCTTCAATTCGTTCAGCTTCTATTCGTTCAGCTTCCAATCTTTCTTGTTCTTCCTTATATTCTCTATCTCTGCGTTCAGAATCTAACTCCCAGTATCCAGTCTCAGCTTGGTTATTATCTCTCTCCCAATTAAGAG
>Ga0098052_1000707_pt1 | contig 21033 bp, 21 predicted proteins | sample 15_taG_FD_81591 | JGI IMG/M metagenome (GOLD analysis project Ga0098052, IMG submission 81591) | Marine viral communities from the Subarctic Pacific Ocean - 15_ETSP_OMZ_AT15312 metaG | ecosystem: Environmental > Aquatic > Marine > Oceanic | place: Pacific Ocean | collected 2015-01-18
CCCGGCCGCTGATCGGCTCGGCATGTGCGCGGCGGTGCCCGCGCATCGACCCCACCGGCGACGCCGAGCCCGGGCGTACGGCCTCCACGGCGTAGGCGACCAGCTCGTCGTCGACGACCGTGTCCGCGCTGCGAACGAGGCCGCCGGCCTCGGCCGCCTCGACGTAGCGACGCACGGTCTTGCGGTCGACGCCGACTCTCTTGGCCACCGTCCGGTACCCGTGCCCGCGGCTCCACAGCCGCAGCATCTCCTTGATCTCGACCACGTGTAGCTCCCTGAACGCCATCTCTTCCTCGGCTGGATGCCTGAGGAGACCGCCAAACAAGAGGCAGCCCTGCGCGCCGCGGCAGGTGGTCCCTAGATCGCGGCGCGGGGGTGGTCCCTAGTTCGTGGCGCGGTGGGCGCTCGGGGGGAGCATGTACGTGGCGCACTACAGCGGGAGCCACCTCGCCGAAGTCGATGTTGCAGGTTCTGTGGACCCGACGGCACGCAGTCCTGCAGTCCCGCGGCCCGCAGCCTGTGACGAGAGCGATGGGCAGTAGAAACGTCGCGGTCATCAGCCCTCCATGCACGAGTCTACCGGGCTATTCGCTTGGCTCGCAGCAGCGGTGCCCCGAGGGAGGGTCGCCCAAAGCGACAGCCCTGCTGGCCGTTCCAGCAGGTTCCGCGAGGTACCGTACTTCCGCGAGGAGTTGATCGGAGGGCGGCGCCGTGTGATCTGGACTCAGAGCCCAGGAGTTCGGCATGGCCAAGGCGTACCCGATTGAGCTGAGAGACCGTGTAGTCAACGCGTACTCGCGTGGCGAAGGCAGCTTCCCCGAGCTCGCCCGTCGCTTCGACATCGGTGAGGCGACGGTCAGCCGTTGGGTCCAGTTGAAGAGGCAGACCGGCTCGCTGGCACCGAGGCCGCGGGGCGTCAACCCGCGGCCCTGCAAGATCGACGAGACGGGTCTCGAGTTCCTCCGAGAGACGCTGGTTGAGTTGCCGGACAGCACCCTGCAAGAGCTGGTGCGCGCGTACGAGGAGACCTTCGGCGTGCGCGTCCACCTGAGCACGATGCACAAGACCGTGCGGACCCGTCTCGGCATGACCAGAAAAAGGGGCGCACGAAACCTCCGCAACGCGATCGGGAAGACGTGAAGGAGGCCCGCGCTTCCTTTCTCCTCGGCCAGCTCGGCATGCTCGCGGACAAGCTGGTCTTCCTGGACGAGACGGCCACCTGGCTCGGGATGACGCGAGGCTACGGATGGTCCAAGAAGGGCCTCGAGGTCCGCATCACGCGAGCCGTTCGAAAGCGACACGTGAGCCTGATCGGGGCCATCGCGCTGGACGGAAGCCGAGGCGCCATGATGGTCGAAGGCTCCGTGGACGGCGATGTCTTCAAGGCCTACCTCGAGCAGGGCTTGGTACCCAACCTCAACCCGGGCGACATCGTCGTCATGGACAACCTCTCCGTGCACAAGGTCGACGGTGTCCGCGAGATCATCGAGGCTGCAGGTGCCTCGGTGCTCTACCTGCCGCCCTACAGCCCGGACTTCAGCCCCATCGAGCTCTGCTGGGCCATCATGAAGGCCAAGCTGCGGGAGGTAGGGGCCCAGTCCGTCGAGTTGCTCACAACGGTGGTTGGCAAGTTCCTGGACGCGCTTCAGCCGGCCGCCTGTGCTGCATGGTTCAAGCACTGCGGCTACGCGGTCCAATCAACATGATCCAGAAGTACGGTACGCTGCTCCGATGTCACCCGTGACCCGCGCCCTGGCTGTTGCCTCCGTCGTTCTGGCCGGCTCGGGCGTCGCGTCAGCCCGAGCTGGCGCGATCTGCGCAGACGGATGGCTTTCACCATCCTGCTACGAAGGTACGTGCTCGCACCACGGCGGCGTCGCTGTGTGGTGCGAATGCCCCAGCCATGCCAACAAGCAGAATCACATCCCCTCTTGTCCCGAGGTGGACAACTGCGGCCCGGCAACGGCGAGCCTGACCTTCGAGAGCTTCAACAGCGGCGGGGCAGGGGGAGGTGGAGACCTCGACCTGCGGGGGCCATGTGCCCGCATGGACGAAGAGGTCCGGGGCTTCTGCCGTGCCGCCATCGCGATCGGCGCCACCGCAGGAGTGCTCGCCGCTGCGGCGACCGTCGACGAGTGTCGGGAGGCACTTGAGTACGCCAACACGTCGATGAAGACTGAGCACGCAACACTCAAGTCACAGGTGGCCCGACTACAGCGACAGCGGTCAGAGCTCCAGGCGTCGGCCCGAGAAAGCGAAGACAGGTCGGGGTTTCGACAAGCGGACTATCGCGACCTTCTCCTCGAGATCCTCGCGGACGACCGGTCGATCTCTCAACAAGAGGCGGACGAGTTCGACCAGCTGCACCCAGGTGTCGCCGGCGGGGCTGTCGGCGCCTATCGGGCACACCGTGGCTCGCCCTTCTTCGATGCCGTCCTCGGACTTCTGATGGTGGAAAAAGAGATCACGGGAGCCGTCGAGAGTGCCAACGCAATTGCCGCTGTGTACCCCGTCGGAAGCACGCGCGATGCCGCCAGGGCGCTGGTCCTGAGTGGATCCTGTGGGCCATGGCGACAGCTCTATCTGGACGAGCAAAGAAACCGCGCCGACTAACCTCAGCCTCCTAGGGCCGTTTCCATGGCATCGACGGCAGACTGCTGCATGTCCTCCAGCACGTGGCTGTAGGTGTCGAGCGTCACCACGATGGAGCTGTGCCCAAGCAGTTCGCTGACCACCTTCGGGTGGACACCCTGCGTGAGCAGGATGGTGGCGCAGGAGTGGCGCAGGTCGTGGAATCGGATGATCGGCAGGCCAGCCCGCTTCACCCGGCGCTTGTACTGCCGACTCAGGTTGGTCCCCTCCAGCGGCCGTCCCAGCTCGTTCGGGAAGACGAGCCCGTGGTCGTCCCAGGCACCGCCCAGAGCGAGCCGCTCCTCGGCCTGCGCTCGGCGGTGAACGCGAAGGGCGTCGACAACCGACTGTCCGAGCCGAACGCGTCGCCGGGAGCGCCTCGTCTTGGGCTCGAAGAGGACTCCGCCCTTCCCCTTCACCCACTGCAAGCTGTGACGCACCTGCAGGAACGCTCGGTCAAGATCAACGTCCCGCCAGTGCAGGCCCAGTAGTTCTCCCTGCCGCATTCCGGTCTTCAAGGCCACCGCGTAGAGCGCGTAGAGCCTGTCTTCGGCCACAGACGCAAGGAATCTGGATGCCACCTGCGCAGTCCAGGTGCGAGGCTCCTTTCGCTGGGGCCGAGGGGCCTTGACCAGCCGGGCGACGTTGCGCTGCACGTGACCCCAGTGCACAGCGTCTTCGAGCGCTCTGCGGAGTACCTGGTGAAGCTGCTGAACCGAGCGGGGGGACATGGAGCCCAACAGCTCGGAGTAGAGCGCCTTGAGGTGTTCGGGCTGGAGCCGCGCGAGCCTGAGCCGCCCGAGGGCAGGCGCCGCATGAAGTCGGACGAGGCTGTCGTACCGTGCCCAAGTCGTCGGCCGAACCTCTGCCGTCCGGCCGTCCAGCCAAGTGCGGAGAAACCCCCCGACGGTCAGTACATCCGAGGGCACCGGCACGCCGTCCTGCACCGACTTCAAAGTGGCCGTGAGCTTCTCGGCGACCTCACCCCGCGTCTTGCCGTAGAGCGCTTTCCGCTTGCCGTTCGGCAGGCTGACCCGGGCACACCACCGGCCGTCGCCACGCTTGCTGATGGTGCCCTCGCCGTTCGCGCGCCGACTACCCATCCCGCCCGCCTGGGTCGTAGGGCGTCGCGCCACCATCGGCGGCGAGCAGCAGCGGGCCGTACTGGGCCTTCAGGGCCTCCAGTCCGCGGACAACGGCGAGCCGAAGCACCGCTGACCTGGACATCCGTCCGCCAGTGACGGCCGCGAGCGTGGGATCCGCCTTCAAGGCGTCCACCAACTCATCGGCCTGAGCAAGAAGGTCGGCAGGCATCCGGATGGTGACTGGTGTCTCGCTGGCCACGGCGGTCTCCTACGCTGCCTGTCGATTCAGCAGGCGGGCGATGGTGGTCGGGTACCACTTCCTACCGCGCGCAGGCACGCTGTCGGCGTTCAGCTGATCGGCGATCCCGCGAATGGACAGCCCGCCGGTTCGAAGCTCGTGCACCAGGGCGACAACTCGGTCCTCCTCGGGGTCAACCACGAGCTGCGTCCCGTCGTCGGCCAATCGGAATCCAAGGGGCACCTGGCCGATCCTCTCACCCTTGCCCCGCTTCACAGCGAGGGCCTGGCACGTACGGGCCCTGATCACGGCGCGCTCGTACTGCGCGAAAAGATCAACGATCCCCCGCATCAGCATCGCTTCGGGCCCGCGCCCGTTGCCATTGCCGTCGGCGGACTGGATCCGGGAGCCATCGCGCTCGACCAACCTCTCCACCATAGCGGCGACGACGACATCCCGAGCGAGGCGGTCTCGCTTGGCCACGAGCAGTACCGCAGCGCCATGGGTCGCGAGCGCATCGAGAGCCTTGAGCAGCCCCGGACGCTTCTCAAGGCCGGTGCCCCCGGAGACGCCGCGGTCCTCGAACACGGCCACAAGGCACGCCTCGTTCGCCACACACCAGCGCTCGAGCGTCTTCCTCTGGGCACGCGGTCCGAGGTGCTGATCATCCGTCGAGACGCGGATGTAGCCAACGACAAAGGCGGGACTGCGATTAGGGGCGGCGCGGCAGGCCATCGGACCTCCTGTTCTGCAGTGTAGCCCAAATGTACTCACATTCAACTACCTCTGTACACGAACCGTCCGGTGTGTGTACACGCACCCTCGCCAAAGGCCTCATGTCCGCCGCGGATGACCTTCGACTGGTGGGGCGCGGCGAACGGAGGGAGCAACTCGCGCGGGTCTTCACCGGATGAGAGCGGTCTCAGCCCTCGCTCAAGTCCCAGTAGCCGCGCGGATGCAAGACTCTGGGCACTGTGGCGTACTCCTGAGAGCGTTCTGGAGCTGCATGGAGATCTCAATCGAAGTCGCGTCCCTGGTGGCGACGGTGTTCAACGTAGGCCTCGCGGTGCATGTCAACCGCCTACGAGGGCGAGTTGAGCGAGACCTGGATCAGCACAGGACCCACCTCGCCACAAGCCAACGCCTCCACGAGCGGCGTTGTCTGGCCATCTCTGAGCTACACGCGTCGCTGGTCGACGCCACCGCGAGTCTACTCAGGGTCACCCAGCCCGACGAGATGCACCCAATGGACCACGAGGAGTGGGATCGCACGCGAATCCAGGAGACCTGGATTGCCGTGCAGAAAGCCGGACGCCGCTATCACCTCGCCGTCCTACATCTGGCTCAGGATTCGACCGCCGAGGTAGAGGCGCTGGTCATCCGCCTGGAGCGCGAGATCGCTGGCATCGACGACGAGTCTCGAAGCCGTGGTGCCGGGCCGGAGCGTGAGCACCACAAGGCGCTCGTCAGCGAACTGCAGACGCTAAGAGCCGTGGCCGTGAGGGCGTTGAAGCGAGAGATGCAGCGCCTCGACCACCTCGCTGAACCCACCGCGAAGTAACCAACGGGACGGTCCGTTACGGAGACGTGGGCCCGACGACGAGGCCCGCCATCTCGGCAACTCGAAGGAGCGGCCGAACCGTTCGCGGTCGAGGCCAACGGCGTGGAGCACTGCTCGGGGGCCCCGAAGTGGATCAGACTCTGACACCGGCAGTGCCCGTTGGTTGGCCTGGATCGGTCTGCGGTGGGTCGATGCTCCCGCCATAGGCGTGGGCCCTTGACCGGTCTCGCCTCCTCGCTGGACTACTGGGGGCCGCTACTGCTCTCCGCCTGAAGCGGCACTGTTGAAGCTCTCCACAGCCCGTTGCCGCGGGAGGCTGCCTCGGTAGATGAGAAAGCCGCCGCCACCGGCGATGGCGAGCCCGGCGAGCCCGATACGCCGGTTGGTACGTAGTAGCTCGCGGTTGAGTCGTCGCTCGTAGCAGGCGTCGGCTTCCGTCTTGTCGGTGAAATTGCAGCCAGCTGAGGCGCTCCCACGTTGGCTCAGCGCTGCACCGAAACCTCCCAAGAGCAGGGGCGTGCCGAGTATCGCAAGCGGCACTCCGAGCACGAGGTCTCGCCTCGAGTCGCGGATGAGGACACGGGTCTCGTAGTCCTGCTCCAGGATCGGCCGAACTCGGGCCCAGTCCAGAAGAACCCCTTCGGAAGAGTTCGTCTGGATGACGAAGCCGCCGAGGTCTAGGTCGAGCCCCTTCACCAACTCGGCGGACACTCTGAACGTGTTTCGGTCGAGGAACTCGACCTGTGGCTCCAGATCTGGAGTGACGAGGGCCCCATCGCCGGCGTGAGCGGCTGCAATCAAGGCTGCAATCAACACGTCCACCCTCCTTGTTCGCTGACAGAGAACTACCACACGCGAAGAGAGCCGTAGCGTCCGAGCCGATGGACTTGGCACGGCGACTCGGTCAGCGGATCCAGGCGCTCCGCGGTGAGCGGAAGCTCACGATGGAGCAGCTGGCCTACACCGCAGACGCCTTGTCCTCCAAAGGGTACCTCAGCGAGATCGAGGCCGGCCGCCGCCTACCATCTCTCCACGTTCTTGCCGACCTGGCCAAGCGGCTCACCGTGGAGCCCTACGACCTTCTCGTCACGCCTGAACGAACCCTTCGCGAGAGGTTGGTGGAGGCGTCCAGGGGTGCGAGCAGCGATCGCCTTAAGGCGGTTCTACTGCAGCTGGAGGGCGAGTGAACACGACATCTGGGTGGATCCCAATCGGCTCGGGCGTCCTGATCATCGCCGCCGGGTTCGTGTCCGGGCACCCGCTGGGCATCGCCTTCTCAGCCTTCCTAGACCCGTCTACTCGGCGCCTGGAGCTGATGGGCGGCCGGGGGCACCCCCTGGATGGACTTTCGATAGCGAAGCGGGACGGTCGAACGAGCCACCAACGCACCCTCCATCTCGAGGGCCGCGCGGGCGAGGTGGTGGTGGGGTCCGAGGAACTCAAGGACCAGCGCCGACGACCCTCGCAGCCTGTACGACAGGCGCCGCTGGTCGACCCGCTTGTCGTGACGCTGCGCGCTGACATACGTCAGGCCATGACATCCACGGCAGCGCAGGCGGGAGCCGCGCCGCAGAAGGTACAGATCGCGGGCGGGACGACTGCAGCCCGGGCAGCGTCCGACCCAGTAGTTCCCGCCTGTCGGCGTTCTGCGCTCGACGAGTTGCACGTCATCCGTGACCTCACTGATTCCCTGGTGGGTGGCGGGCACCGCCGTCAACCTTCGCTCTGGCCAGTGCAGAGAGAGATGCAGGCAGGGGCCGAACCGGATTGGAACCTCGAAGTCCATCTCCAGGACTTCATCGTCACGCGGGGCATCGCGGACCAGGCGGGTGACATTCACCGGGAAGCACCGCTCCACCAGCGCCGCCTTCTCGTAACCGTTCCACCTCGTCGAGCCCCAGCCACCCATGGGTCCTCCACGTTCAGTCTACCTCCGTGTCCATTTTCCTAAAACCGCGCCAGGAGTGCGGTAGCCCTCGGTACCCCCGAGTGAGGATCTCGCTGGACCACTCCCGATGTTGGTCGCAGCCACTGCGCATGCAGGTGGGCACCTGGCGGCGCCTCGGCCTCTGGGGGTCAGTCCTGCGTCCGCTCTCCTGGCAGGGCTGCTCGCGTCATGTCCACCAAGTCCCTCGGCCCTTGGTACCGGTGCATCGTGGCGTGGAAGGCGGTGGCGGAAAGCTCGAAGTAGTCGTCGGTGACGGTGACCTGAAACGAGACCACCGGCACTGACGGCACTGACCAATCGCCAACCTCCCTCACATGCTCGATGCGGACGACCTTCCCTCCATGCGACTGCCACAGCTCTCCGGGAATCGGCACGGGCCCGCCGACGAACAGGGCGGTCCGCACCCCTAGCCGGTAGCCTAAAGAGGCCCCGAGCGCCGTGAGGGCGAGCACGATGATCCAAGACGAAGGGTATGTGAAGACCATCCAAGCGCTCGTCGCGCACACGACGACCGCGATGACACTGGTCACAGCCGATGTCATGGACGGCCCCAGTCGGCGCGACGCCCTGGTCGTCACGGGCCGGAGGGGGGCTTCATCGGTAGGCCACGTTGCGCCGGAAGGAAGCTGTCAGGCGGCCCGTGGCGCACGCTGAGCTTCGCGTTCGCGATGAGCTTCTTGGAGTCGCCGTCGAAGTAGCAGTTCCGGCGGCGCCCCAACGTGCAGCGCATCCGAGGATCTCCGCGTCTACCTTCAGCGACTGCCGCGTACCCCTTCGAGGGCCCTTGATGCCGCGGGCGGCGATCAAGGCCGCCCGCTCCGCTGCCTCGGTGTCGAAGTTCAGGATCTGGAATCGCTGCTGGAGAAGCCGCCGTGCAGCGGTCTGACCCGCCTGGGGGATGCCCGCGAGGACCTCGGCGTAAGCAGGGGTCGCCATCGCCAGCACCCAGCCTTGGCGCTCCAGGGTGCCGAGGACACGCGCTCCGTGGAATGGGTGCTCCTGTCCTGCGAGCGGCGTTGCCCGGAGGAGATGGGCGGCAACCGACGTATCGACAACTAGGAGGCCACTCATCCTCGGAGTTCCTCGAGGTGCGCGACCGGGTCGAAGGTCTCTGCCTCATCACCCATCGCGGCGTGTAGGTCCGAGAGCCACTCCGACCACGGCTGAGCCCCACCAGTGGGGACCTCGCGGAAGGACCCGCCTTGAACCTGAGCAGCTTGCGAGACCAGGGGTCGCGCTCCGCATCGCCGGTGAGTTCGACGGTGTCGTAGAGGTGCCGGCCCAACTCCTTCGCCAAGGTCACGCCGGCATCGCATACAAGCCACCGCTCCCGGTCGAAGTCGACACCAACACGGCCCTCTCTGCCCCCGGCACGACTGACCCGGCCCCGCAGCGTAGTTCGCTCCCGGATGGTCCAGTCCGGGCGGTCGTCGGGTGTGACGACGCGCTTGAGCTTCCTGGCCCCCATCTCCAGCCTTGCGCCACGGTTGTCCAGGTAGTCGTAGAGGGGCTGCACCTGCCGACGTTGTTCTGAGGTCCACCGCCGTGTGGGGCCAGTCCTCAGCCGGTACACGGCCGGCAGGGAAGCCTCGGGAACGCTGAGGCGTGGCTGGACGCTTCCTGGCTCTACCGCGATGGGGAGGAGCTGGCTCTGGGGCGGTGCGCCGTCCATGGCAGCCATGGCCTTGACCAGCACGTCCAAGAACTCGCGCAGTTCTGGCCATCCCCACGTCGTGAGGTCAGTGTCCCTCCCGTCGAGGCGGACCTTGACACTCGTGCGCTTGACGGAGTCGCTCGCCATCCTGACCCGGAAGACGCCTGGCTGACGTGCCAGACGCGTCGACGAGCTTACCCGAAGGCGCCACGATGGACTCGAGGACTGATAGCCCCACGTCCACATCGGCTTGGGATCGTCTCTTCAACTTAGCGGCCGCCGGCTGTTCTGCGAGTTCTGCGAGTTCTGCGAGAAGGCCGGCAGCGTGGGGCGGCGCTTCCCACACGGCGGCCGAAGCATGTACACGACGGCTTGGTCTCCGGCTACAGACCGGCAGTACAAGGCGTGGTATTCACCGTCGACAGCGTCACCTGTGCCGCGCGGATCTTCAACCCGTCGACGGTGCTCACGCGGCCCAAGAGGGCGAGGGAGCGGGCAGCGCCAGCGCGCTCCCACACCTCCGTCGTGGACGCCTCGCGGTAGCCCTCCCCTTGGTCCTCGTCTGCGTAGTCAAAGAGCGGGACCCACCCGGCGTGGGACAAAGCCTCGGCCAAGGTGCCGTGGACGAGCTTTCCTGCAGCTCCAGGATCAGGGTGGCAGTTGGGGTGGTCACAGCCGCCCGCCATCCACAGGTACGTGGTCTGAAAGGCGACGGTGTGGATCTTCCCCCCGCAGGGCTGAAGGGTGAGTTCGCCTTGGACACCCGCCACGTTCGCGACGGTGACCCTGCTGCCGTCGCTGCTGATGGAGAAGCCGGATGATGGCAGAGGGCTGCCAACAGAGAAGCCGCCAAGATGGTCCGCGGTCGGGTCGGCGGCAAGTGCCAACACGGTCAGCGCAACGGTGGGCATGGCAGCTCCTGAGCCCCAGTAAGCCAAACGGCGGTCCCCCGGGGCTCAGCGCCATCGTACCGCCTTCCGCCCTGGACTACGCAGAACTCGCGGAACTCGCAGAACCCGCAGAATGCTACTGGCGAGCCAGCGGGTTGAGCATCCACTCCTGCGACCGTGGCCTGCCCCCCTTGGGTCCAGGCGGACGAACCGGCACCACCCTGATGAAGTCGTGCTCCCCCAGCAGCTTCAGTACCTCTCTGACAAAAGCTGCCTTGCGACAGGCGCCGCTGCACCAGTCGAGTACCTCCTTCTCGCTGAAGCTGGCGACGGAGGCCTTCGCGAGTAGCCTTCCAAGCACGTACTTGGCGTTTCTCACCTCTGGCGTCAGGCCCACCAGTCCCAGCGCGTAGCGGGCATGGCCGATGAGGCCACGCATGATCGAGATGGCCGCCACCATCGCGCCTACACGGATCTCGGTCACCTGGAGCGGCTCGTCAGCGCCGGCGACCTCCAGGAGCCCTGCCAACTTGGCGGTGTCGCCGGCCCGCTTCCCGACCCACTCCGCGAGTTCGCTCAGGTCGGAGAGCTTCCTGCGCTCCAGCTCGTCGTGGAAGTCCGCGAAAAGGGCGCGCGCCTCCCCGGACAGCGACAACACCCGCGCGTCGGGCGCTGACCTTCCCGGCGCGGAGGGGTGCAGACGCAGCAACCCACCCAGACGCCGTTCGTACTCGTCCTCGACCTCCTGTGGGACCGGCGGCGCGTCGAAGGGATGGGGAGGCGGGTGCCCGTCACGGATGCCGTAGAGGAAGCGCTGGAGAAGGCCTCGCGAGGTCAGCACCGGAGCGCTGCCCAGCTGCTCCAGTACGCCCGGCTGCACCGCGAGCAGGAGCGTCAGCGTCGGCTCCTCTACATGGCTCCCCTCGCGATTCACACGATCGACGGTGACGGGGGTGCCTTCCCAGGCCTTCAGGTAGATGTCGAGGTTGGCGTCCTTCTGGTACCGCCCCGCCATCATGTCGAAGACCCCGCCCTCATCGCTCGTGATCGCCAGCCGGCCGCCGTTGGTCTCCATCAGCTTGACCAGAGCCTCCGGTGTCGCGTCATCACCGAGCAGCCGCGGCACGGACAGCTCAGGGTGGGCCTCGAGTGCTCGCACCAGCTCGTCCGTTTCCGCAGACAGGATGGTGGAGTCAGCCGGGGTCTTCTTCGTCCTTCGCACCTTCTTCAGCCGCTCCTCCAGGCTAGCCCGAAGCTCTGCCCGGCGGGCAACCTCGACACTCCAGGACTCGCGCAGGGTCTGTTCGTGGGCCCTCACAGGCTCCAGGAACGCGTTGTAGGCCGGGGACTTCTTGGTGGAGGGCGCCGCGGCGAACACCAGGTAGAGGTTCACCGGGACCTCCCACCCACGCTTCAGCTGGACCCTAAACACCTGGGCCAGTGTCATCGAGAGCACGCCGATCGCGAGCAGGCGACACAGGTCGATGGGCGCGCCGGTGGCCCGGGACACTGCCACAACGAAGCTCTCGAGCCAGTCTGGCAGTGTCCCGGCTTGGAGCTCCGAGGGGCGTGAGGCGGCGACGAGAGGCACGGGCGGGGTCCAGGGTCGACCGTCCGGCCCACTGGGTACGGACTGCTCGAAGAGGTCCTGGGAGAGCTCGCCGCTGCGGTGCAGATCGTTGAGGTCGCGCTCAGCGCCCATCGGGTCCTCCTCGGAAGCGCCTCACGGCGCAGCGTCCGATGAGGGTCGCTGTCACCGATGCCGCGTACCGATCGCCATCCGGCCCCGGGTCGGTGGCGACGACGACCTCGGCCGCCGAGGGGACGCGGTCAGCGATCTCCTGCGTCCAGGCACCCGCCCAGATCCCCATCACCGTCGGGGAGTCGGTCTGGGAGCTCCAGCGGGTGGCGAGCGTGAGGAAGTCAGTCTCACCCTCGGCGATCACGAGCCTGAACGGGCCCTGCAAGGGCCACCAGCTCGGCGCCACGCCGGCGGCGAGCATCTGTTGGGCACCCCCGTCGGCGAGGACCAGCCCTTTCGCGCTTCCCGGTCCACAAGCAGCCGCCGCAGCCTTGGGGAGTCCAGCCGGAGGCTCGCCGACGAAGCGCGCTCGCAGCGAGGACAGCCGGCCCAACTCATCCCACGCCGGCATGATCAGCCGGTACCGCGAACCCCAGCTCCGCCCGCAGCAGCGGGCCCAGCGGGGGAGGGCGGAGCCCCGACGGACAGCCCTCGCGAGGTCGCGGTCGGCGATCAGAGCCGGGTCGAGCCCCCGGGTGTTGAGCCAGGCTGCCACCTCATCGTCGCAGTCCACGGGGTCAGAGGCGTACCAGAGGTCGGCCACCTCCGCCGGGGGAGGGCGCGGCGGCGCATCCTCGACCTGCCCCGGTACCACGGGGCTGAGGTCGCGGGCGGACAAGCCCTCCAGCCCGAGATCACGCATCCAGTCGAAGGCCACCCGCCACCGACCGTCGCCCTTGGCTGGGATCGCTCCGACGAGGGCCAAGGCGACCAGACCCACAGCGCCCCCGCTGGAGCCACACGGGATGCAGCGCCAGCTCGTTGGCCGGGGCACGATGATCGGCATCCGCCGATCCCGTCGACCGCGACGCTGGGCGCCGCAACCCGGGCAAGGGCCGACCCCGGTCCTGGAAACGTGCAGGCCGAGCGCCCGTGCGACGTCCATGATGGGCGGGCGCACGTCGCCCATGGCAATGGTATCCTGCATCTAGTCATCCCCTTGGGCCGTCGAGCATCTCTCCCCGCTCGGCGGCCCACTTGCGTTGTGGGCCTACTCGGAGACGCGGCCTTCGCTGCGCTCAAGCATGAACTTGCGGAGGGCGTCGACCGGGATCCGACGGCACCGGCCGAGCTTCACCGACGGCAGGTCGCCGGACTTGATCAAGGCGAAGCCGTGCGACCGGCTGATCTGGAGGCGCTCGAACGCCTCCTCCGGGCGGAGAAGCAGACGGTCGGTGGAGTGCTGCACGGGACCTCCTTGGGGCGCTGTGGCTTTACGAGGACCCTACCGGACGATTAGGGTGGCGTCAGTACTGCCCTGACAAACAGGTCAGTAGGAGCCAAACATGGGCAAATGGCCTCCCCACCCATCACCCAGCACACTCCTCCGCGACGCCAGGAAGCGCAGCGGGATGACTCAACAGGAGCTGGCCGACCGGCTTCGGCGCAGGCGCCCGACGATCGCGAACTGGGAGACCGGGCAGCACGCTCCGAGGGTAGGTGAGTGTCAGGAGGTCGAAGAGGCCTTGTCGATTCCGGCCGGCGAGCTGCGCCTGGCGGTGGCATGGGCCGGCGCAGATCCCGTCCTGGTCGAAGCCGCAGAACGCGAGATGGCGAGGTTGAGGGAGCTCTTGGCCGAGAGCGGGATCGTGGGTGGCGGCGTGTCCTCCGAGGAGTTCAACCTCGCGCAGCGGCTGCGGTCCGTCGACTCCACGGGAAGTCCGCGGCTGGCGGGTCTGCTCGAGGCAGCGCTGAACAAGCTGCTTCTGGGCCTTGAGGACCATCCCAGCGCACAGACGCGCCGACCGGTGGAAGCCTTAAGCGAGGACTTCGAGAAGACACTTGCCGTGGCGCGAGACATGCCGGCTGTGGTCGTCGTCGAGTTCGCCAAGTCGGTTCATCACCTGGCCTGCGCGATGTCGGAGGTCAAGCTGCTGTACCCCGACGCCCTCCAGCGAGTCGTGAAGCGCAAGAGACACCTTGAGGCTGCCGTACTGGAGGTACTGGAGCACAGGACGGCCGGTGACACCAGTTCTGACACCAACCCTGATGGCACATGACGGACCTGGACGGACCTGGGGAGCTGCAGAATCCAACAATGATAGCCCCTTACAACATGTGGCGGACTTCCATGGACCTGACGTCGCGGACTCTTAATCCGGAGGTTGTGGGTTCGATTCCCTCTACGCCTACCTCAGAAACCCCCCGAATCTCGGGGGGTTTCGTCTTCCTTGGGTAGCGGGAAGAGGCGCTGGCGACGAAGATGACGCCAGTTCTGACACCAACCGGACGCATCGGGAGCGCAGCTCCTACCTAGGGCCCCTACACAGCTGCGTCCATCTGCGGCTCTCGGCGCGCTACCTCCCCTGCCAGGAAGTCCTCCACGCCCCGCTCCATCCTCTCGAGCTCGCCAGCACCCTCCAGGCGAACCACTGCCACCTCGCCAATCGGCGCTACCCGCCACCATCGCGCCCCTGGCCCGCTGTCTGCGTCGCACAAGCCCACGAGGGCCCCGCGCCGGCACCCTCGAGCGACCATGTACGTCAGGAGCTGGTGCAGGTCGTCGCGCCCTGGCAGCTCGTCCGCTCGGTAGGCCTTGTGCTTGGCATCCAGGATGAGGTTGGTCTCCATGCCTCGCCTGATGCGGATGTCGAGCTCACGGTGGATGGGCCGCTGGCCGTGAAGCGGCTGCCCCAGACAGAAGCTCGGCTTGTCCGCACGCCACCCATCGGGGAGCGACTGCCGGACGTGCTGGAGGAGCCACCTCTCGAAGAGCCGGTCGCTGTCGATCAGGAAGCCGCGACCCGTTCGCTCGCCGACGCGCTCGCCCCCCAGCCCCTGCAAGAGGAGCTCGCAGAGGTCGAGCACGGGCGCGTAGGCCGCGCACAGCCCGGTGCGCTGGCACCGCGCGGCCATGGCCGGGGTCTGCGCCACGAGCGCCACCGAGCCCAGGCGCTGCTCGATGGCAGCGCAGTGGGAGCGCAGCTGTTTCGACAGGGCGCGCCGGCGAGCCAGGAGGTGCAACACCCAGCGCAGCAGCCGATGCTCCGGTAGGTCCAGCACCCGGGTGCGGTACCGACACGGGGGCCGCAAGGCCTGCTCCGGGTCCTCTGGGCCGCGCCAGCTGTCGATCAGGACCTCGCCGCGGACCTCGGAGAGCTGTGCGTGCTCCCATGCATAGGTCCTCCGTAGGCCACGCCGCATCAACTGCCGCGCCTCCTCGCACAGCGCCCTCGTCAAGACTGCCAGGAGGTCGGGATCGGGATCGGCCGTGATCCGGAGCTGCGTCAGTCGCAGTCGCGCCCCCGTGCTCGACATCATGCCGAGCAGGACCGAGCGGCTCATGGCCGGCGGCTCGATGACGAGCCGGACGCCACCAGCTTCGATGGTGCCTACGAGTTCCTTGGCCCGCAAGCGTAGGCGACCGCCGACGAGCGGGGTGACCGAGACCACCCGAGATAGGTCCAGGGCCGCCACGCGCTCCTCGGGCCCAGCCTCGACCTCAGCAACCCCGCGTTTGTCGAGGTGCCAGTTCGTCACGTGCCGGTCTCTTGCCGGTGCTTCTTGTAGCGAGCGGAGATGGCGAGCCATCGGAAGTCAGCGAGCCGATGGCTGTCGAAGTCGAGGAAGTCCTCGATCAGCGGGAGGATCTCAGCTTCCCAGACCTCCTTGAGCTCTGCCTCGTTCCCCACGTCCAGCAAGTAGCTGTGGCCGATCTGCAGACCGGCCCCCTGCGTGTGCTCCAGCAGGTCGGCGTTCACCGACGTGAGCAAGCTGGACAGCGCTGCATCGTGGCTGGGATCTTCGTCGCCGTAGGTGGCGCTGCGGTAGTCCGCGATGACTGCGCCATCGGGGCGAAGGCCGAAGAACCTGAAGCGCCGACGCAGGGCAAAGTCGATGTGGGCGATCGAGCGATCGGAGGTGTTCATCGTGCCGATGATCGACAGCTGTCGCGGAAGCGACAGTTTGATCCTGCTCCGGGCAAGACACGCGGAGGCCATCTTGTCGTCGCGCCGGCTGAGCAGGTACATGAGCTCACCCAAGATGGTCGGCAGGTCGCCCCGGTTCATCTCATCGATGATGAGCACATGCCGCCTGCCCTCGGCCTGGATGCGGCGGACCACGTCCAAGAGGACGCCCTCCTCCAGCTCCCACACCACCTTGGAGTCGCCGTCGGCGCGCTTGTGCACTCGCGGCCGGAAGCCTTCGATGAAGTGCTCGTAGCTGTAGGCCGGGTGGAACTGCACCAGGTGCACGCGCTCTCGGTCCCCGCCGACGATGGAGAGCGCCAACTGCTCCGCGATGAAGGTCTTGCCTGTACCCGGTGGGCCGTAGAGCACGACCTGACCCAGCTGGTCACGCCCGTCGCCCAGGACGGCGGCCCGCTTGACCCGCTCGAGGAAGGGTAGGGCCAGGAAGGTGCGCTCGGCGATTGCCTTGATGGTGTATTCGTCGTCCTCGTCGTCCTCGTCGTCCTCGGCCTCGACGCTGTCCTGGAGCCCGAGGACGGCGAGCACGTCGTCGAGCTGGTCGGTCGCACAGGCAGCGAAGAAGGGGGTCATGAACCGGAAGGCATCGACCACCCTGTCCTCAAAGCCCTCGTCGCAGGCTTCTTCTGGAGTGAACTGGAGCTCAAGCGCCGGGCGGTCCGGCGACGCGAGTGCGGCGAGATCGGCGACGCTCTTCGCAGGCACGCTACGGCTCAACTCTCCCGTCTCGGCGTTGCCGATAGCGAGCAGCACGTCGCGCTGCGCCAGCTGGTGCTCGAGAACTGGGTGCCCCGCCTCAGCGAGTGCTCGTACCCGGTCGGGGGCCTGCTCCTCGTTCCCCCGAAGCGCAACACCCACGGCGACACCGTGCGTGTGCACGTCCACGAAGAGCTGGACCGCGTCGTTCTTCCTCTCATGCGCGCTCAGGAAGAAGGCCCCCCACAGGTAGGGCAAGTAGATCGACCCGTCGGGCAGTGGCTGTCGGCGGTAGACACGGGCGAGCAGACGCTTGGACTGGGTAACCACCGCCCCCGGTCCCAACGCCTTGTTGAGCAGCGGGTCCACCACCTGCTTGGCGGCCGCCTCCAACAGCACCTGGAGCGGACGGCGAACGGCTCGCTTGTAGGTGGGCTTCCGCGACGCAAACCAGTCCTTGTCTGCGGCAGGCTGATCCCGAATCTCGACCAACAGCCGGAAGGTGTCGGCGCTGAAGCCAACCGTTTGCGGCCTAGGAGACTTAGGCTTCGCCGACTCGGCTGACCGCGCCTCGTAGGCCAGGGCCAGGTCCGCAAGGTGGGGACTGAGGCCCTCCGCATGGACGTACTCGACCACGCCGGCGCAGTACGCCTCGAAGCCTGCCGCGCTGGCGTCGGCCCGCATGGCGTCGTCGAGTGACGAGCCCGCGACCAGGAGTCCTCTTGCCAGCAAGCTGGTCCACGGGAACCACCGCTCGGGGTCTCGCGTATGCAGGATCATGGTGGGTAGGATGCTCCCCGCCATGGTCAAGTCCTGCCGAGCCCAGAGCTCGTCGAGCACGCCGGGGACGTCCCGCTCCTCCGCCTTCATGAGCGCCTGGACCCACTCGTTGAAGGTCTGCGCCTGCTCCATGTAGGCCCGTGCATACATACCCATGAACGCCGGCGCGAATCGGTTGCGAAGGGTCACCCCTGACTCTCGCGCTCCCGATGCAGACCAGTGGTGCATGAGCTGGGTGATTTCCTCTTCTCCAAGCTCGCCGGCCACCAGCAGGACGCGCGCGGCGTCGATGGCCTCGCTGCGACGTCGAACCTCCTCAACGCGGCGATCGGGATCCACGAGGACGGCGCCGATGCTGCCTTCCTCGAGACGCTTCCTGCGGAGCTGGCTGGAGCCCTTGCGAAGCGCACTGCCGCCATCGCTCGACAGCTGCAGGGGAGGCTCGGCCTCTGCTCCTGCCCAGGCGGTCGGCAGGTAACGGCCTCCGCCGAGCGGCGCGTAGTCCTCGGAGTCGCGGAGCCTGACCCAGACGGTGTTCTGGGGGGAGCGACGGGCATCCGTGAGGCCGAACGCGTCGGGCCAGCGCTCCCCGACCGCGGCAGCCAGGTCGACGTAGTGCACCGGACCCCTTCGCGGTGCCCCACTCAGGATCTTCGCGATGGCGTCGAGCCAGGTGGTTGGGTCAGACATCGTGCCTCCAGAGCGCTGGAGTGTACGCGAGCCCAATGGCGGAACGGCGGCCCGGGGCCTTCAGTTCCCAGGTGTCCATCGGGCCATTCCAGCTTGATCTCCGTGACTCGCCCGGATGGCGGAAGTCTCGGACGTGAGGATGAGCGAGCAGACGCGCTCCCGGACTGCCGCAGAGGGCTCCCCTCCTGGGCGGCCCGAGCGGGCGGTCGGCGTGGACGGGTGTGCGTGGCGGCCACGAGCCACCGGCCGGTGGCCGCCTGGGCTGGCCCAGACCGGGCTGGCAGGAGGCAGACGGGCTTCGCCGGCCCAAGGCGAAGCTCCCGTTCGGCCCCTTCTCGTGCGAGCATGCAGCCACGAGGCCCGTTCATGCGCCCACCCCTGGCCAGATGCTGAGGACGACGATGGAAGAGCATGGACGAGGAGGCGAACTCGACCTCACGCGGCTCCCCGGCGGGCTGGCCCGAGCGCTCGACGTCATCGATCCGGGAGGCCCTGCGAAGGAGCTCCACGCGGCCTCGTTGGAGGCCTGCAACCAACTCGTCGTCTTTGTCGCGAACGTGATGGATGCCGAGTACGCGAAGCACCGGATGGAGCACGGTGCGCTGGAAGCCGTCGAGGCGCAACTCCAGAGTTTGAACCCCGGCGGGGCCCGGACCCTGGGGGTGCGGTGGTCGATCGCTTGGACGGTGTGGCGGGCGCTCCGGCAAGACCACCATCCGCTCGCACGGGTCCAGGTCGGCAGGGCCAAGGAGCGCCTCGCGTTCGCCGAGTTCACGGCACTGTGGAAGGAGATCAAGGACGCGTGGTCATCCAGCCCCGCCGACGAAGTGGGCGCCCACACTCCCTACGCATACATCGCGAGCAAGGTCCCGAAACAGGGCACGAAGGACACGATGTTGTCTGTGTTCCTCGATGGGCTGATCAACCACCGAAACATCCATGCCCATGCCTCGGAGGGCGTCAAGCTCGCCAAGAACGCACCCAAGAAAAAGGTCGTCTTCCCGCCCCACTACTACGAGGTTGTCGCACGACCACTCCACCGTGCGACCCAGACGCTCGCTCAGGCGCTCTTCGGCCCACTCGCGGGTCGAGGGCTGCTGAAGGTCGACGAGGTCGTCGAGGCGGCGGGACAGCGCCAGTTCCGCGGCTCGCTGCAGATGGGTCTCGCGAGTGCCAAGCGCCAGCAGGGGCCTGCGGTTCAAGGCATGACGAGCAAGAGCGATTGGCTCACAGACGTGACAGGGCGACCGGCGCTCCCCATGCTGGGCGGTGACCTCGAGCCCGCGGCGCCGGCACAGCCGACGACGAGTCCTGGGACGAGCCCTACGGCCCCGATCGCGGCGGCTGCACCGAGACGGCCCATGGGCCCCGTGTTCACGGTGCCTTTCCGGTCGAAGCAAGACGAGTTCGTGGGGCGCGACGCCGTCTTGAAGACGCTGCACGAGCACCTCACTCGCGGACGGCGGACGGCCATCGGACAAGCTGCCACCATCCACGGACTGGGCGGGGTGGGCAAGACCCAGCTCGCCGCGGAGTACGGCCACCGTTTCCGCGACGCGTACAAGGACGGCGTCGTGTGGTTCGACCTCACGCAGTCCGTCCAGTCGGAGTTCGCGGCCTTCGCCATCCATGCACTCGGCGGTCGCCCCGACGACAAACCCGAGAATCTGGCGGGCGTTGCACGGGCCTGGCTGAATCGGCGCGACGGCTACCTGCTCGTCCTCGACAACGTCGAGGAGCACTCGGTGATCGCCGACTGGCTGCCCACGACCACTCCGCGCGTGTTGGCGACCGCACGCCACCGGCTCGGTGCGGTGTGGTCCGCGGTGGCCCTAGGCATGCTCGAGCGCGCGGATGCGGTAACCATGCTGCGCATGGCGCTGGGAGATCCCGAGGGCGCCAACCACGCGGCAGACGAGGTCGACGCCCTCTGCGCGACCCTCTGTGACTTCCCCCTCGCGATCGAGATCGCGGGCGCATGGCTCCACCGCTACGACCAGGTCGGGATCCCGGAGTATCGCGACCTGCTCGAGCGGCAGGGCGTGAAGCGGCTGAGCCAGAGCGGCGGCATCGGGCCGACCGACCACAGGGCGTGTGTCGTGGCCACCCTGGCGCTCAACCGGCGGCAGCTGGAGGACCGGCCGGAGGTCATCCGCCTGGTCGAGACCATGGCCACGTGGCCGCAGCGGCGCGTGGATGCCGCGCTGCTCCAAGCCGCTGCAGGCATTGCGGAGGCGGTGGACTACAAGGTCGCGCTGTCCGAGGCCCAGCGGCTGAGCCTGCTCAACGTGGTCGGGACGGACCCGGCGGAGACCCAGAACTGGGTCGGCATCCATCCCTTCCTACAAGAGGTCGTACGGGGCGAGCTCGACGATGCCGCCGCGGGCCGACTCCGGGCCGGCTGGCGAGCGGCGGCGGCGGACTGGCTGGAGGCCCGAGACGACGTGGAGAACACGGAGCGCGTGCTCGCCCAGGAGGCGGGGTTGAGGGCGCTGGCGGACGTACCGTGCGAGCATCTCGATGCAGGCCGGGTGCACACGGGGGTGGCACACCACCTGTGGCACAACGGGCGTTACGAAGACGCGGATGCAGTGGTGGCGCGGGCCCGTCGACAGACGTCGGAAGAGGCCCCGGCGCAGGCGATCGCCCGGCTCGCGTTGACGGAAGCACAGGTCCACCTGCAGCGAGCGCGGCTCGAACAGGCCGAGCGGACGCTGCTGCATGCCCACAACCAGCTCAAGGCCGACCCCACGACGTCACCTCGGCTCTGGCTGCGCATCCTGGCCTTGCGGGCCTGGCTGAAGCGGGATCAGGGGGACTATCGGGGGGCACATGGTTGGGCGCAGGCGGCGCTGGCCTTCAGTGAGTCGGAGCTCGCCAATGAGCCGACGGCCATGGCGCGGTCAGTGGCCGACCTGGGCGCCACGCTCCACAACCTGGGGCGGCACAAGGAGGCCCTGGTGCACGTGGAGCGAGCGCTGGCCATCAGGACGGAGGCCCTCGGACCCGTCCACCCCGACACCGCAACGGCCCACGGAAACCTCGGCGCCACGCTCCACAACCTGGGGCGGCACAAGGAGGCCCTGGTCCACAAGGAGCGAGCGCTGGCCATCAAGACGGAGGCCCTCGG
>Ga0098052_1000709_pt1 | contig 21024 bp, 24 predicted proteins | sample 15_taG_FD_81591 | JGI IMG/M metagenome (GOLD analysis project Ga0098052, IMG submission 81591) | Marine viral communities from the Subarctic Pacific Ocean - 15_ETSP_OMZ_AT15312 metaG | ecosystem: Environmental > Aquatic > Marine > Oceanic | place: Pacific Ocean | collected 2015-01-18
AACATTAAACTCTTGAAAGGTGGCTTTTATGAGCAAATCTAAACCCATGCAACGCCTAGGTGATAGCCCTGCTATCAATGGACTATTACACTCACTTAAAACAATTGTGAATGATCGAGAAGCCAGACCACCAAAACAGCTGCAATCATTCAAACATTTAAATGCCTCAAATCTAGAGACTGAAAACTTTATTTATCCGGCATCAGCGTGTTATCAATCTAAGCCCGTGCCCTTTTGTGGGCGTTGCATGGATGGGTGGGTAAGAGTGACACAAGCAGATGAGAGCAGTGCAGTGCATATATGTGAGGACTGTGAACGGCCCAGAAGACGCTTGAAACGCTTAAATGATTTGGAGTTGCCGGCTGATGCTAAAGATGCCCATCTGAATATGTACGAGTGGGATAGCTCAGAGCAACGCCACAGAATCAACAGTCTGCTTACTTGGATGAGGTACGGTCAGGCACATGAGCAAAGATCACCGTCTGTTTTATTATATGGGCCTCAGGGCAATGGCAAAACTACACTGCATTATGCTTTAGCTAAAGAAGCTATATTCAATGATTACCGTGTTCTATATATAACGCACAGTGAAATGCTAGAGCGCATTAAAAGCACATGGGGTAATCATGGTGCACGTTCACCCATCGAAAATAATAGATGGCTTGAGGGTGTTGAGTTGCTTTTATTAGATGAGCTTGGTGGTATTGGTGGCAATATTGAGAAGGGTGATTGGGTCTATCGTGACACTGTCAAGATGATTGGCCACATTTATGAGCGGTGGGAGTCTGGCAGCCTGAGTATTGTGATGAGTACAAACATGAGGCCTGTGCAATTAGGTGCCTTCTTTCATCGAAATTATGCAGTGATGAGCAGGCTGGTTGATATGTTTGGTGAGCTTGTTGAGATGACAGGGCGTGATAGACGTGTCAGCAATAATGAAGCTTTCAAAGTTTTTGGTATGTAAAAAATATAGATCATGTATAGTTCAATATGTGAGCTTCTAATTTTTAACCAAATGACAGAAATGGAATTTGTATAAGAAAACTCTATTCACTTAGAAGCTCACACTTTTATTTAGCTATTGTAAACTTTGTAAACAATGTGTTATGCATACGACTAAATAAAGAGGTGTTATGTATGAAGACAAACAAAGCCGAGCGCAGAGATCAGGTGTTAGCTATTCGCTTAACAAATGATGAGATGCAGTTAATCAATCAAATCTCAGAGCAACACTTGCACCCCAAATCACTCACTGCACGTATTATCCTAGTCAATGGTTTAAATGATTACCAAAGAAAAGCACAAGGGGCACAGGTAGGGATTAATCTGCTACGTGTTCTGCAGTCTAATGCTCCACTTATTAAACAGTTAGAAACATCAAAAAGCGACACACTACATGATAAATAAAATCACATTGATTGGAAATGCCGGACAAGATGCAGTGTTGAAATCAGCAGGGGCTGATCAATATGCTCGATTTACTTTAGCAACTAATGAAAACTTCAAAGACAATTCAGGGCAATGGCAGAAGCGCACAGAGTGGCACACTATTAAAATATGGGGGCGCACTTCTGAAATGGCAGTTCAAAAGATTAAATCAGGTGTGACTGTATATGTTGAGGGCACACTTAAATCATATGAATTTGAAGGGCGCAGGATATGGGAGGTCAAGGCCATCATCTGGCGTGCACTTGATAAAAAAGAACAATACCAAGACTCATCAAAACTGCTAGGCCCAGAACCGAGCAATGCAGAAAGCACAAGCACATGGCGTGCACCACAGAGCGCAACAGTTGAACCAGCAAGCCCATGGGGCTACCCAAAACAAAACACATCACCATTTTAATAAACAAACCCCCTGCTGATGTAAACAAACAAACATCAACAGGGGTAAGGATTTGCTATGAACAATCAAACAAATAACACAAACAAACCCCTTTGGGAAGTTGTGCAAGATGCACACAGAGACTTTTTTGATGAGGCTTCACATTGTGCTGTGCTTCCATCTAAAGAGTTTAGAGCACTTAGATATTCTTGTGATGCAGTAGAAGTCAACTGTGATCGTGAACCTATCAGCTTGATTGAATCAAAATGCTGGCACTGGTTTAAACGTGAATATCCACTTGCAATTAATGTGTTGCAAATGAAGCTACATGAGTCAAGTGGTGACTTTTCAAAGGGTGTCTACTCACAGTTAAGACGGTTAGTGAATGGCTTTAAACCTTTTACTCTGTTAGTCACTCTCTACAGTAAACAACGTAATCAGACAGAGGCTGAATTGGTAGCATCTTGGAAAGGGCTTGATAGTCTACAAGCTCAGCATCTAGTGTTGATGGGTCATCATAATAAAATGCATATCTATCAAGTGAGCAGTTTAAGTGAATTAAACTCATTATTTGTGGGTACTGAGGGCTTATGCTTATCCCACGCTGCTGTCGTCGAGCACACACTTGCTAAAAAATCGACAACTAATGCACGTGAATTCTTAAAAGCGTGTGAGGCGCAATCTATCGAGTTCATCACCAAAGCACCTGCATACCTGAGCACAATTACACAGCCGGCCTTGCCTGATAACGATGATGTTAAAACAGAGGTATTTAAATTGGAAGATGTAAAAGACGCACAGCCAAAGTTGATATTTAAACACTGTGGTTTTGATATGCCAGACGCTGATGATCTTGCTGCAAATATTTGGTTTTACAACTTTTATAAAAAGCTTGGGAAACGCAGTGCAAGCCCATTGTTAATGCACAACTTAATGGTGTCAGAAGGGCATGATGTGCACCTAACACATAAACAATTGAATGATAGGGTACCACCTAAGCAGCTGCGCACTTTTGATTTAACGGCACACATGAGAGTGATAGCACAGATCTATGATGAGCATTTAAGTGGTTTAGATAAACATAGGCTAAACCAACTAGATTACAGGCCATTTTCTATTGATTATGATGTGATTTCACAATGGTTTGAAAACACACCCAACATCAAGAACCTTAAAAAATCTGCTCAAAGTAGGCTGTTTAAATATCACTATCAAGCAGGGATGATTCATGATGTAAGGTCTAGAGCTATACAACGTGCACTCAATGCTTTAAATGCATCTACACCTGAGCTTGCACTTGAGCCTGTGCCTGTGCCTACAGAGCTCAACACAGAGCCTAAGGTAGAGTTAACAGAAATGATCACAGACACAGTGATTGATCTGGCAGACAGTATAAAAGACAATGGTAGAGACATTATAAAACTTGAAAAACAAATTGCACTCATCTTCAACGTGCTTAAAGAAATCACAATTGCGCTAGGTGACAGAGATGCAGCAATTAGACACTGATGAGGGGGCTGTTAAAAGCCGGACTATTGAACTGAAAGAACAAGGGCTAACAGTGCCTGAGCTATTAGCTGTGCTCTCAGAAGAGGGCTATGTGAACCCACGCACATTAAAGCCCTATGGTGAGTTTACACTAAGAAAATGGACTGCTGGCATTAACTCACAGCAAGGACACAGGCCTAAACCTTTTGAAGGCTTTAGTGATGAGCAGATTGCTGAGCATTATAAAGCAGCCAAAGAAAAAGCAAGGCTTAATGCGAAAGCTTGGCGCAAGCGCAATCCTAATTATCACAAAGAATGGGTGGCCAGATGGAGGAAATAAATCATTCAGCACATAACTATGCGCATATATGTGTCATATGCTAATTCATGGAGATAGTCTAAATGAGTTAAAGGCATTGCCAGACTGCTCAGTGGATAGCGTTGTCACAGATCCTCCATATGGCCTAGGTAATACCTCAACAGCTAATGTTGCTGAGTGTTTAAAAGCATGGGCGGCAGGTGAAACATGGCAGCCAAAGGGCGCAGGCTTCATGGGTAAATCATGGGATGCATGGGTGCCGCCACCTGAGCTATGGCGTGAAGTACACAGAGTCTTAAAACATGGGGGGCACATCTTAGCTTTTGCCGGCTCACGTACTCAGGACTTAATGAGTATATCACTTAGATTAGCAGGCTTTGAAATCAGAGACACAATCATGTGGCTATACTCATCTGGTTTTCCAAAATCACATAATATTAGTTTAGGCATTGATAAAGCATCAGGCTGTGAAAATAGAGGGCGTGCTATCCCCACCGCTTCTAGCTATCAAGCTTGCGATATAGAACAAGCTAAAAAGCTCACATCAAACCCTGTGCCATCTTATGAGCCACAGACTGAAGATGCTAAACAGTGGGCAGGTTGGGGCACTGCACTGAAGCCCGCTTATGAACCGATTATCTTAGCTAGAAAAGCACCACAAGGTAGCATAGCTAATAACACCCTGCTGCATGGGGTGGGTGGGCTAAATATTGATGAGAACAGAATAGCGTATGCACAAAGTGAAAAAGTAGAGTTTGACAAAGTGCAAAAGCAACAGCAGATTAGTGAGTCAGAGTGGAGCTATGGCAATTATAATATAGGGCATAATATCCCACTTGATGAAAAAGAAGGCAGATGGCCTGCTAATATTATGCTTGATGAGATAGCGTTAAAAGCTATGGGCTCAACAGGCCGTTTTTATTTCTGTGCTAAAGCGAGCAAAGTAGAGCGTGAGGCAGGATTGAAAATGTTTGAACTTAAAAAAGCGGGGGCCATGAGTGGTAAAGAGACTAGACCTAATAAACCTACTAACCATCCACTGAGAGCTAACATACACCCCACTGTTAAGCCTATAGCCCTTATGCGCTATTTGTGCCGGCTTATCACACCACCAGATGGCACAATATTAGAGCCCTTTGCAGGCTCTGGCACTACACTTATTGCTGCTCATCTAGAGCAGTTTAATTTTATTGGTATAGAGAGAGAGTTAGAGTATGTCGAAATCATCAGAGCAAGACTTAAACACTGGCAGGGCGCAGACAATGAGGACACTAGCAAAGCTGAGAAAACGTCTGATAATAAACAGCTCAGATTGTTTAAGTGATGAGTCTGCTGAGCTATATGAGCACATTGAGAAAACACTTTTAATGGTATTGGGTGAGCACTATGGGCGCAAAGAAAAAGAACACAGAAGATAGGCTAGAGTTAATACTCAGCAACTTACGTGAGGGCATGAGCAGACAAGCAGCTTGCACCCAAGCCGGCATAGGCAGAAGCACTCTTTGGCGTTGGTGTGATGAAGATGCAGAGCTTGCACAGCGTGTAGATGAAGCTATTGATTTTAGTGAAGCTGTTTTACTCGCAGAGCTGAAAGAGTTAGGGCGTGCAAAGCAAGATTGGAGGGCTGCAGCTTGGATATTAGAAAGGCGTTTCCCTGATCGCTATGGCTCAAAACGTGACACTGAGATCACGATTAATAAATCAGATGGATCTGATGTAGTAGTCAGTATGATTGAACAAGCACAGGCTAACATGATCGAGCATGATGATTAACCTTAACCCCTTGCAGCGTGAGATTATAGCACGCATCATGAAACAGGATGAAATCATTAGTGCTAGATGTGGGTGGGGCTCTGGCAAAACATCTGCATTAGTATTTGCATTGCTGATGGTGAGCAAGTGGCGTAAGGGGTGTAGCTCATTGCTCATCACAGATACTAATCAACGCTATAACTCTGTGCTGATGCCTGAGATTAGCAAATGGTTAATCCCTTTGGGGTGGGATTATAATCATACATTGAGGCAATGGACAGACACGCACACCGGCTCAACAGTCTGGTGCAGAAGCTATTTTAGACCCAATACAAGAGAAGCTACACACAATCCACTTGAAGGCCTAAATGTGACAAGTGGTGTGTGCTTTATTGATGAGTGCCAGACGTTAAGCGCAGAAGTTGCACACAAAGCTTTGGGGCGTTTAAGGGCAGGGGCTAGCCCCATTATGGTACTTGTGGGCTTGCCTGTTGCAGATGCTTGGTGGTGTGCTATGGCTGAGCGTGCTAACTATAACCCATTATTATTCACTAGCTATGTGAACAAAGCCAATCTATCTGAGCAATGGTTTGAAAGCACACGTCTATTACCAGAGGCTGAGCGTGAAGCAATGGTCATGAATAAGCCTGCACCCCCATCTGGCTTAATCTATTCTGAATTTACACAGAGTCACATCATTGATGATTGGCAATATGATGAGAGTATGACAGGACGTATTGCAATAGATTGGGGCTTTAGAAAGCCATCTGTTTTAATAATGGCATATGATGAGAGTAGAAAGGCTACTGTGATCTGCCATGAGATAAACCCTAGCGAAGTGACCACATCACAGCTAGCTAAATTAATATTAGATATAGCATGGCCTAGGTCACTGAGAGCACAAGCCAATGGGCCTAAGATTTGGCTAGATGATGGAGTGGCAGATAAAGCCGGCAAGGCTCGTAATGATCAGACCGGTGCAAGTGCTTTTCGAGCAATGAGAAGCTTGCCACAAAATGGAGGCATTGGGCTTGCACTACGCAACACTACAGACCCGATAAGAGTTGATGTGCTCAACGGTATACAACGCCTTAAACGTGCTTTTGATAATCAACGCTATCTCATCACAGCAGATGTGTGGCAGGCCGGTGAACGTGCTAGAGACAACAGCTTGCGTAAAGCACTGTTGAGCTATGCATGGGATAATAAAGAACAGCCGAAAAAGGATGGCAGGGAGGATCCACTTGATGCGCTTAGATATGATTGCATTATGTTTAATTGGCATGATTTGCGAGTAGATCAACGTGAGTACACACCAAGAGTCAGAGGCTCAGCACAGAGTAATAATAAACGCAAAGTGCAAATAGGGCGCAATTCAGTTAGATCATTTTAACATCTAGCACACACTCTAGAAAAAGCTAAAGCTCTGACTCTGCATAACGGTTTGGCGACCTATCAGAGCCAGAGCCTTTACCTAGAAAACCGACTTAAACAAAATACTGTAAACAAAGTTTACAGCACTTACAAGGCATAATATAACAAATATTGATAAAGCTTCAATCTATGTCTATAATGTATCGCAACGCCTAACTTTTTAGCAGGGGCACTATGACTACAGAGAAAAACCCAAAGCACATGAGGGCTATGCAGCCACGCCTCGCGACAAGAGGCATAACAGGCACACAGTTAAACAGTGGTGTTATCAGTGGCAAAGAACAAAATCCACAGCTGACCGGCCTTAATTGGGTCAAAGAAGCTGAGGAGATGTTACGCACAGATCCTATTGTTAGGCGTTCATGGCATATGCTAAGACAAACATTACTCAGTGCATCATGGCGTTTTGAGTCTGGCATTGAAGGTGATGCAGTGTCTGATGAGTTAGCTCGTTTTGCTAATGAAGCATATGGCTTTGATGGGCACAGTGGTCAGATGACAATAAGCTTTGAAGATCAGCTTGCATACCTATTTGAGTTTGTGCCGTTGGGCTATAGATACGCAGAAGAGATCTACAAGGTTGGGCCAGATGTAGATGGTAACATCAAGGTGTGGCTCGATCACTATGCAGACCGTGAGCCATCTGCTCATCAAAAATGGCTTAGCAGAGACAACCAAAAGCTTGATGGAGTTATGCAGAATCTTGTGGGCAGTTCACACCCACCTGAGCCGATACCTTCACACAAACTATTATTGCTAACACTAAACAAAACAGGGTCTAACTTTGAGGGGGTGGGGATGCTCAGGCCGGTGTGGTTTTGGTGGCGTACTAAACAACGCACAAGTAATTTAATGTGCGTAGGCTTGGATAGATGGGCAGTACCCACGCCTAAGGTTGTCGTAGACAGATCACAAGCTGAAATGATGGGCTTAACTGATGCAGATGTTAACGCCATGATTGATGAGGCAGAGGGGCAAGCACAAGCCTTTCTAGCTACTGAGCAAAGCTACTTAGTAGAAAGCAGTGTAGTCAAGTTTGAGAGTTATGAAACAAGCCCATACCTTTATAGTCAAGGGCCGCTTGATATTATTAAGCTGTGTGACAGACAAATTGCCGCAGCTTTCTTAGCACAGTTTGCAGACCTGGGTAACACTGAGACAGGGGCACGCTCAGTGGGTGAAATACACCTAAGTATCTTTAGACGTGCTGCTATTAATCTTTGTGACGTTGTAGCCTCTGCCATTAGTGGAGTTGATCGCAGAGGGGGTGGCACAATCGGTAGGCTTATCAGATGGAACTATGGTTGTGTTGACCCAAGCAAGCTGCCAAAATTAACACACACAGGTCTTGACACTGATGATCTAGCAGAGAGCATGGGGATGTTACCACAACTTGTGCAAGCCGGCATACTGACACCAGATGATGAGTTAGAACGGGCTATCAGGCAGAGGCTTGGGGCAGGGGATTTGCCAGATGAGGCACAACGCTCATCAATAGAGCGCACAGCTACAGGCAAGGGTGGCCTTTCGTCATTTGCTGAGAGATTAATAAAAGGCAGACGCAATGAGTAGACGCAGAAAAAAGAAGCTAAAAGCAACTATCAAACATAATACAAGCACACAAGATGTAGCTAAAGCACAAGCACTTAGGGCATACGGTGAAGCACTACAACTAGCAGAGCCCGTGCCGGCTTATGATGTGCCTGATGGATTAACTATCGGCAAACCATTTAAAACCCTAGCATTAGGTCAAGTGTCATCTAGAATGAACGGTGATGCAATTGGGCAAGCTATTGATAATGAGCTACTCACTGAGATGCTCAGGGTTTATAATGAACGCAAAAATGCAGACCCTGTGATCATTGATTGGCAACACGCTACAAGCCCATTTAACAATGGTGCACCTGCACCCCCAGAGTCAGGCAATGCTTTGGGGCTCATTATAGATTTAGATCTCAGAGATGACGGTTTATATGCTACCCCTGCATATAATGAGCGTGGCCTTGACGTCGTAAAAAATGCAGGCGGTGTGCTTTGGTCATCACCTGAGTTTATTGCCGGTGATGTGTTCACACGGGATGGGGGCACACCGGTGGGCACAGCCCAACTATTAGCAATTACTTTAACCCCACGCCCTGCGCAGTCTAATGATAAAATTAGCAGGGTTACCTTAAATGAAAGGCTATCTATGATTGATAATCTAGATAACATGTCTGCTGAGGATATGCGCTCTATGCTCATCGCTAAAGATGAAATTGTGCGTGAACTTGAAGACAAGATCAAAGAAATGCAAGCAGATGCAGAGGCTCAATTAACAGAGTCTAAAGCAGATGATGATGCTGAGAAACTAACAGAGCCAGAAGCTGATGAAGATGCAGAAGTTGATGCATCACTTAAAGAAGCTGATGATGATAAAAAGGGCTATAATATGAGTGAGTCTAATATCATGCTATCAGAAGTCACTGCACTACGTGAGGCTAACACGCAACTATCAAAACGCTTAGAAGCTATTGAAAGTGAAAAGCGTGCAGTTGAGATGCGTGAGGCAGTGGGCTCATTACTGCGTGAGGGTCGTATTGCACCGGCTGAAAAAGCTTTTGCTAATAAAGCTTTTGAGCTTAAAGAATTACAGCCTGAGTTTTGGCAGATGTTCTCAGAAAGACCTGCAAACACTGCAGTGCCATTGCAACAGATAGGGCATGGGGCATCAGGTGCTGAGATCACAAAACAGGCACTTGACACACGTATCAAAGAGACTGCCAAAGAAAAGAGCATTAGCTATTCTGAGGCCTTAAATTATGTTCAACAAAATCATTCTGATTTCTACAATAAAGCTATGGGGGTTTAATCATGGCTGATAATAATATCATTGTTTCATTTATTGCTGATGGGGCTATCACTGAATTTGCACTAGTCTCAGTCACTACTGCAGGCAAGATCTCAGTCACTACTGCAGGCACAGACACTAGATGTGTAGGTGTTGCGCAACGTGCTTGTGCAGATGGTGACTCTGTAGAGGTGCTTGTGTCTGGACTCACACGTGTGATCGCCGGTGCAACTATTGCAAACACAATCTCATTAGTAATGGCTACTACAGCCGGTGCAGTAACACCCCACACAGGGTCTACAAAATACAGCATTGGGCAAGTCATCCCAAATATTAATCAAGTAAGCTCAGTGGCAAATGATCAAATTCTGATCAACTTCACAGGCCCACAGAATCTAATTCCTTAGGAGATAAACAATGGCATCATCTTATAGTAATTTGCATCCTGTTGATCAGATCTTGACTAGCCTCATCGCTGAAGCTATTCCAAGTGATGATCAATTAATTGCAGACAAAGTTCTTGAAAATATCACTATCCCTGAGCGCAGTGGCACTCTATTGCTAGAGCAAACACGCAACTTCATGGGTGCAGCAGCAGGCTTAGATCTAGAGCGTGCAGCAGGCTCATCACGTGCAATGATTGGTTCTTTTGATCGTAGTTCGCAAACATTCAAAGCTAATATCTATAGTGCATCTGATAGTATCGCTATGGAAGATATTTTTGATTCACAATATGCAGGCAGTGAAGAGGCACGCATTGCACGCAAAGTTGCACGTGTACTCAAGCTTGATCGTGAAAAGCGTTGTGCAGATGTGTTATTTGATAGCACTACATTCACTACGTCTGCAGCAGCTGCAGGCTTTGGCACAGCCGGTGCAGAGCCTCTGTCTGAATTGTTTGATCTGAAAGACACAGTATTTGCAGCAGCGCATGGCATCAATCCAGACACACTTATCTTAGGGCGTGATTGTTTCAGAGCACTTGCTAAGAATCCTGAGGTGCGTGGCTATGTTGGTGACTCATCACAAAACGGTGCATTTAGCTCAGGTAATCAGATCTTGAATGATAGTGCTGTAATCGCAGTGCTCAGAGATGTTTTAGGCATCCCTAACATCCATGTGGGACAAGCGATTAGAGAAACTGCAGTTGCAGGTGCGACAAGCTCAGAAGCATACATCTGGTCCGGCACTAGATGTTTCATGGGCATCTTACGTGGCTCTGATGCAGTAGTTCAAAAATCAGGAAATGTAAAGGGCATGCCTGTGGCTGCACTTAATCTACAGTTCTCTGATATGATTGCTGGCCAATACGATGCACTTGACCAGACTAGACGTTATGTATGGGGTGAAGAGGTAAACAGTTTCCACACTGTTGATTCAACCTTAGGCCACGTCTTAACAGGCTGCTAAAGTGTATGCGTTGTCAGTGTAGTCATACATTATTAAATGAGTCTGATGCAGACGTGCGTGCAGTTAATGATTTAACTAAGCAGGCTAAAGAAGCATCTGGCGTAATGGCTACATTGATCAAAGCTAGACGTGATCAGCTAAAAGCTGAAATCACAGCAGAAAAAGACTTTGAAAAAGCAATGAGTAAAAGCACTAAAGCTTTACTCGATACAATAGAGCAGGCAGTTGCAGAGGCAGGCCCAGATATATTGTTAAACGCATCAGATGAGCAACTGTTAGAGCTACTTATAAAAGGTGGTCTTGGTGTTGCTATTGATGACTTTATAACTCAGCAATCTAAAATTAGATTGAGCATAAGCAAAACACTCACAGCTGTTGGGCCCACGTTTAGTTTAGATAGTCTCACGTCTGAGATTGATGCACTGAGTGCACAGAATATAGAAACCATTTTTGAAGGCATAATTGTGCCTTCAGTAAAACAAAACATCAGAGAGAGTTTGTTAGATTTAGAAGTAGCGGTACCATTGGCTACTGTGATGAGTAATCTGCAAACTAGAATGCAAAGGGCAAAAGGTGGGCAACTAACAGAGATCAAGACTAAGATTTCACAATATGGCAGGGGTATCACAGCTATAGCTGCAGAAGTTGCAGGGCTAGATCATTATTTATACACCGGCCCAAAGGATGGCATCACACGTGATTTCTGCAGAGATCTAGTTAATAAAGTAGTAACTGAAAAGCAGATGAGCAAGTTAAACAATAAGCAAGGGTTAAGTGTTAAAACGTCAGGCGGGGGCTATAACTGCAGGCATTCTTGGTCACCTGTCACAGAGTCATTTATAGAAGCTGCAAAGCTTACTAGAGCTAAACCAAGTGACATAAGCAAAGCAAATGGGGATGCATAACAATGCGTAAAACAATCACATCACTAGCACATAGATTTATCTGGTCTCCACAAACACCAATCACCGGCACACCTTCACTTAGTATTGCTAGTCCAATTGCTGTGAGTGAAAATCTTACTCGATTCACTAATGATTTAACAATCACAGCCATAGCATCTGACAGACGCACACTGACATTGAGCACAGCACCTGCAAACTATTACAGAGAACAGCAGGCAGGCTTTGTACTTACTGCACATGATACACATTACTCAGTGCGAGTGGTGCGCTTAGGTGGCACACAAGCACTACTTGCAGAGCCGTTGCCACGTGAGATTGATTTATCATCTAACGCTACACTACATCTACCTACAAGCTTTGTAGATATAGCAGCCGGTGTGTTGACTACCTCAGGTTATTATACATGGGCTGTAGATTACACCCAATTATACATGGGCCAACTGCACAAAGATAAAGGCTTATTGAAGGTTTGTGCTAGGCCATTCAACACAGGGCTTACACACACTGAGCTTGTTGCATTGTTTGCTAATTTAGCTGACATGGTACCAAGACGACAAGCTGATTTTAGTCAGCAAATAGAGTCAAGTTTAGATGAGTTGACTTTAGCAATTAGAGCCCATCTAAACAGTGATCATATCACAGAAGATGAGGTGTTTAATCCTGAGTCATTTAAACTGGCCCACGCTTATTGCTCAGCAGCTATCATCTATGAGCAGGCTTTACAGTTTGATCACGCAGAGGCTATGCGCACAAGGTGTGCAGAGTTATTAGATCGAGCATTGCAGAGCATTGCATTAGACCTAGATGGGGATGGGGTAGTAGATGATGGTGAGGAAAGCTTGCAGAGAAGTGGGGGCAGTGACACAGATTTCAGGGCATCTTGGAAAGGCTACACCAAAAAGGATAATGATCTAACATTCACACCGGGTAGAGGTATGAGACACTAATGTCTGCCAAGATTGCCATCAATGTACCCAGAACAATCTGGTCTGCACAAGACACAATGAAGCTTGCACAAAATACGCTTGCTTCTATTAAGTTGCGCACAAGCAGGGGCATAGATGCAAACGGTAAAGGGTTTAAGAAGTACAGCAAAAAAGCTCTGTATGTCTCTAAACGTGGTGCACGCTTATCACCCAAGGGTGGCAGGCCTTCACGCACTGGTAAGTCAGTTTACTATGCAGGTGGTTATGAACAATACAAGCGTGATAGTAAAAAGGTTGATGATGACGTGCTAGTGGATCTAGTGCTAAGCGGTCAGTTAATGAATAATCTTATTGTCACTGATGCCACTGCCACTGAGTTTAAAATAGGGCTTACTAAGCACGTGTCAAGCTACGGCTATCATGTAAATGAGAAGCGTGAGTTCTTAGGTTTATCACCAGATGATGTGGAGATTTTAACTGAGTCTGTTAATATTGAGATCAGAAAAAAGCTAGGTTTACGCAAATGAGTCAAGGTACATTCTCAGCACTCAAATATTTAGAAGACTCAATAGAGAGCATCACACCCAAATCAGATGCGCATCATGGTTTTGTAGCAACTAATAGAGGGGATGGCTACACTGCAGCACTTGAAGATAGGCCAAACTCTAACCGATATTTTGAGCTAGAGCTTGAAGGGTTAGCACAAGATGATGGTCAAGCAGGGCTCAGTGGGCGCAAGCGCATTAGGGTCAATTGTCGAGTGCGTTATGATATCCCACAAGATCAAGGCTATATTAAGCGCATGATTAATGAAGACACAAGCTCATTAATCAACACACTAAAAGGCCCAAACTATGACACTGTGAACACAGGCATAGTCTCATTAATCCCACTAACACCCCTGCTAGAACCTGTGCTAGATGCACAGGGTGATACATTCGCATTTATGTTATCTCTAGCTTTTGACTTGTTATATTTGGAGGCATAAAATGACAGTTACACACAGATCACTATCAGTCGCTTTAGAAGGAGCTGCAGACTTTGGCTCACTTGGCACAGATGGCATCCCATCAGCAAGCGGTTTATTATTTGTTTCTATCCCCTGTGAACGTGACCCTATTATTATCAGTGGTGAGCCGGTCATAAGTGAGCGCAATGATGCAAGGGATGGCCCATACTTTGTGCCACCTGAGAATGACACAGTGTTTAATAGCTCTGGCAATAGAGTGCACAGACGCACAGGCCAAATCACAGTGCGTGTTGATCTCACAACCATTGGCAGCACCCCTGCTGACTATAGTGCAAACTATCTAGGCTACTTACTAGGTGCAGGTTTCTTAACACAAGCACCATCTGCTAACGCTAAAGCAGACACACCATCTGCTAAAACATCAGTAAATCAATACACACCTTCAGCAGCTTATGCTGAGGCGGACACAGGCACATTATTAAGCACAACTATTGCAGGGCGTGCAGAGTATAGCGCAGTGACTGACAGTGACCTAGCCGGTGATGTGACTATCTCACCTGCATTTAGCTCAACATCATTTACAGATGTTCAAGGTCTGCAGACTTGGTATGTGCCAAGCCGTACAGCATCTGGCACATATACACGCTCATTAGCTTTTAGAGTTGATGGGGTAAACTTCAGAACTTTTGCTTTTGGCTGTGTGCTTGAAAGTGTCAGCATCAGTCTAGACAATGGCCGTCTAATGGGTGATTTTGTTTATAACTCAGCATATATCACTGATGATCATGATAACGCAGTAGGCCCAATTGAGCCAAGCTACAACGCAGGCAATGCACCATTTTTCAGAGGCTCATATGTAGTCATCAGTAATGGCTCACCGGCAAGCTTAACAAATGGCACAGCGGGTGAAACACAAGGGCGCATTGCTTTAGATGTTGAAGATTTCTCATTGACAGTAACTAACACTCTCACACCGCTAGGCCATTCAAACAGCATTTTAGCTATGAGTGGGATGGACATATCAGATGTGAGTGTTGAGCTTAGTTTAACATTGAGCACTGTAAACACTGCTATTAAAGATGACTTTTTAAATCGAGTAGTGAGACAAGTGCTTGTAGGCACAGGGCCGGTGGGCAATGGCCTTGGCTGTGCCATCATGTTACCTGCTGCTATGTTGAATAATGATCCTAACATTTATGATGTTGCAGGAAATGATATTGTGCGCCAGACTCTCACATATAGCCAGAGTAGATATGCAGGTGATTTCTCAGGTGCTGATGCATATGAAAGCAATGCAGGTTGCTCACCATTTAGACTAGGGCTAGGTGTATAAAATGGCGTTATCGTTTGTCACCAGTGCAAATATATCAGTGAACGTAGTAGCTACGTGTGATGCATCTGTAGAGTGCACAGACGCAGAAAAGTCAGCTTATTTGTCGAGTGGTGATCTAGATGATTTAAGCTTCGTGGGTGATGAAGTTACTACATTTACACTCAAGGCACTGAGCCCATCTGACAGAGAAGATGCAGAGCAGAGGGCCGGTGCATATAAACGCAGTGAGCTTGGCAGGTTGTTGTGGACTGAAGCACCACTTGATAAACATGAGCGTGCAAGATGGCATCATGAGCTAACAGATGATGAGCGTGAGGCAATGAGTGATTATCAGGCTTATTTAGAGCGTGTATATATTGAGATGCTAAATAGTTCATTAACACATATTGACGGCAATCCTGCCAATGCAGACCAAGTGCAATTGATCAGACCTGATGCACAGCGTGCTTTAACTATCTCAGAATTAGTGGTGCACATACAACGCATCAGCTTGCTCGGTACTGAGGGAAAATTGCATTAGCCTCAGCTATATGGCTCAACCATAGCGGGGGCAGAGCATGGGCCTGTGAACAATGCAGAACTAAAAAAGGTCTGCGTGCACTTAGGGGCAATTGTGGTGGCGCATTTAAGCAAGGCTTGCCACAGTCTGAGCAAGATGATGCAGGCCTTTTTATAATGGGCTATAGAGTAGCACCAGATAGCGGTGATAGTTATTCAGACTATAAAATACGTTCATGCCCTGTAGCAGGTGCTAACAGAGTGGCATCATTAGTGCAAGCATATCAAAGGCACAAGGCCGGCTTACTGCCGATTAGTCAAAGCTACCCCACGCCATCTTGTGCGCTTATTGAAGCTATTGAAATATTGCACTATAATGCAGAAGAGTCACAGTATAGAACTAATCAGCAAATGATGAGAGAAGCACAAAATGTCAAATCAAGTAGAAATTGATGTAGTTCTATCTGGTGCAGAGGAAGCAAGCAGGGGGCTCAATGGTATTGGTGAAACTGCAGGCCAGATGGCTGAGCGGTTTAGTGATGAGAATGGCAAACTAGGTGAGGGCTTAGGAGAGTTAGCAGGCAATGTTGAAGGGCTTGTGGGCTCATTTAAAGAATTTGGGCAAGTAGCTACAACGGTGGGCAAGGGTAGTAAGATGAGTTTTATGGCGTTAGTGCCGGCCATTGGTGCAGTAGTAGGCGCAGGCTTTGCACTATATGAAACTTACTTAAATATATCAGGGGCAGCAGAAGAGGCAGAGAAAACCACTGAGGCTATGGCAGCAGCAGCATCTGATCTAGAGAGCAAGCTTGAAGCATTAGCAGAGAAGGGTGTTATCCCTGCGACAGACGCACTTGATGATTTTATCAGATCTAACATCAAAGCACAGTTTTCAAAAGAAATGCTTCAGACTGCAGTAGAAAAGTTGCGTGATGAGTTTGAAGATTTACGTGGTGCAGAACAAGCAGTTGAAGCAGCCAGGGAAGGGCAAGAGGGTTTTGTTGATGTTTTGCGTGCGTCTACGTCTGGCGTTAGTGCACTCAAAGTAGCACAAGATGATCTAGCAGATGCCACCAAAGCTTATGATAAAAAGCTTGATAGTGTGCAAAAGCTACACGCAAAGCACTTGCCTAAACTTGATGAAGCTGCCAAAAAAGAGAAAGCTCTAGAAGAGCAAAGTGCAGAATCTACACTAGGCAGAATACGTGAGGCCATTGCTTTAGCAAACACATTAGAATTGCGCAAAGCAGAGATTGAGCTTGTAGGCACAAAACTAAAAGTAAGACAGATTGAGATCAATGCTAACAAAGAAGCTAATCTGATCAAAGCTAAAGCTAATGAAGAGGATGCAAAAGCATTAGCTTTACAAGAGGCCAATCTTAAAAAGCAGGTTACAAAATTCAATCAACTAGATCAATTGGATGCTCTGAGAAAAGTGCAGATAAAGCGTGCAAGAGATGCTGAGAATAAATCATCTAAGCGTGCCATTAAGCAAGTAGACACAAGGCGCATCAGAGAGCTAGCTATTGAGAGACAAAAGCAGGCAGACCTTAAAAAGCTAAGACAATTAGAATTACAAAGGATGGCTTTTGATGGTGCTTCTGCATTGAAGCTAGCGTCTGAGCGTTATGATGATGAGCTAAAAGCAGCCGGTGAAAATGAAACAAGTAAGCTTGTAGCATATAAGCGTTTTACTTTAGAAATGTCACGCATACAAAAAGCAGAGAGTGACAAAGCAGACGCTGAAAGACAAAAGCAAAAAGCACTTGATGATGAGCTTGCTAAGCATAAGAAGGTGCTAGCACTTGACACACTGCAATTCAATCTAGAGATGAAAACTAGAGAAGCAAGCTTAGTTGATGAGTTGCCATTATTTGGTGATCTATCATTAATGCAATCTGAGACTGAGCAACGCTTGCAATTGTTAACAGTGCGCTATGATCAAGAGAGAGCATTAAACGCACAGACCCAGAAAGAAATCACAGAGCTAGATAGGCGTGAGGCTATTGAGAGAACACGCATTAATCAAGAGGCTACACGTGCTAAGATTGATCAAATAGGAGAGTTTAGTGCACAATATGCAGGGGGCTTGGCAGAAGCTGCATATGCATCAATCTTGTTTGGTGACTCATTTAGTGAGTCAGTGGGTGATGTATTAATTGCACTTGGTAAACAAGCATCTGTTGAGGCGTTGATGCAATTTGCAAAAGGCACAGCGGCTATATTTTTAGAGCCACAATTGGCAGGCAATCACTTTGCAGCCGGTGGGATGTTTCTAGCTGCTGCAGGGGTGGCAGGCATCACAGGCAAAAGCCTGGGCGGGGGCGGGGGCGCATCAGGTGCAGGGGCTAGCCCATCTGGTGCACCAAGTGTCGCACCCATGCCACAACGTGAGCAAGCAGAACAAGCACCTATGGTGTTTAATATTAACTTTGGTGGAGCTGTGATCTATGACACCAAACAATCTGCTGAGCAAGCTTTTGCAGACCGTATCACATCACTACAGAACACACGCAGGCGCGGTGGGGCTAGGAGATTTTAAATGTTGAAAAATGTTCCACATGAAACATATAGAGGTGATCTATGCCATTGAATAACCCTGCACCTAATTTTGCTCTTTTGACTGCGTGGGATATGAGAAGCCTGAGCGGTTTAACACTATATACACGCAACAGTAATAGCATTATGATGCCTACATTTTCAGCAGGTGAGGGCGTGTATGATGATGTGTTATTTTTTCTAAATGGGCGCATCAGCTCTGGCACTGTGTATGCCACAGGGCAACTGCTAACGTCTGCATCATTCGGCTCAGCATCATCATGGGCCATGTCTATTGACTCAACAGACCATGTGCAAATTATTAGTGATACTGCTTTCACAGTCACAAGCACAGGCACTACAGATGGTCTAGGCTTTGGTGCATCTACTGTTGCATCGGTCACAGTGGGCAGTGATCATGTAGCCACTGCGCCTAATCAATGGACAAGGGGGTTAATTAATCTATCAGACATAAGCTATCGCATTGATGAGGCAGGGGGCACAGGCACGTTTAACACACCTGCAGTGGGTGCAGACATACAAGATGTGAGTGTGTTTATGAGAGCAGCCGGCTCATCAGATGTAGATGATTTTGGGCTCACGTCTTTGCAGTCGATTGATAACACAGCAGCCGGTGTGAGTGTAGATGATATCACATGGTGTATCACAGATGATGGCTTTGCACAGTGTCGATATAGAACAAGCTTGGGTGATATAACATGGGTTAATACAACGCTCAGAAATCAACTAGGGTTCACAGGTTCTGAGGTGGCAGTGATAGATGGCACAGTGAGCAGACTAACATCAACAGTTAGGATACATGGTGCGCTACTACCTACAAGACCATATCAATCACACCATTTAGTTGCTGAGAACATTAGCCAAAGCAGACGCAAAATAGGTGGGGGTTATGTATCAAATTATATAGGCACATATAACACAAGTGTTTTACGTTTTGATCTAGATGCGTTGCTAGATAGTCATGATGATTACCAAAGATTTTGCTATAAGTTTTTATCATTGTGCAGCAGCGGTGAAAGAATCAATTTCTATCAAGCGTGGGGTGATAGTCGCAGAGCACTGATCACTGCTGATGTTAATGCTGAGCAGTCTGCATATGATAGCGTCTACACATCAGAAGAGAATGGGGGCGTTGGGCGCATCAGGGGCACACTCACCACAGCAGATTTTGATCTAAGTTATGCTTCAAGATTGAAACGCAAAGTGCCTGTAAATTTAGAGGTCGAGCATCTATGAGTAATTCATACACATCACCGCCTACATTAACAGACCCAAGCCGGCTAACAGCTGCGCAGACTATACGCACTACAGAGATTGCTAGAATGTGTGATTTAGTCAATTACTGTTATGCCACAGGTGGCACATCTAACATAGTCTCACAGCTATTTGATGACTCTTGTGTTATACAAGACAGCACATCATTTGTGACTATGGCAGAATGGGTAGTGCCACGCATCAGCAACCAACATAATACACTAGTGATAAATCTGCAGGCATATAGCACCCCATCTGGGGCAGGCACTGCTGAGTTTATTTATACAATAGGCGCATCAACGTATAATATCAGCATCACAATCACAGACCAGAATAGATACATCAGCAGTTTTAACAGTGGCTCTATTAGTATCACAGGCACACACACAGAGGCTTATGGCTTATTGTCAATGCGTGTTAAAGCACCTTCATCTAACAAGACTATAATCCTAGGTGTGCAAGCAAATTGGCAAGCGTTAAGCTCACCACTGCCCACTGGTCAACTATTGCAACATGCTGATATATTTACACCACAAGGGCAAGGCAGGCAGGGCGCAGATCAACCGCTATCATCTAGATGGGGTGTTGAAATGCTAGAGAATTTAAACACACTCAGACGCAGGCCCAGAGTGTTATTTAATTGGAGTGGTGCAGAAAACACATCACCTATCATTAACCTTGATTTTGAGGGTGCAGCACCAAAAGCAATTGGTAGGGGTGATCTGAGTAGCTTCTATTCTGAAGTTGCAATATTTGCAGGCACATCAGATGATGCAAATCTGTATTTGAGAGTGTGGGTTAATCTAAAAAATTACACGTCTGGTTCTATAGATTTTGAGGTCATGGGCAATACACTCACACTAGACCAGAGCGGGTGGCAGTCATTTGATATAGACTTAGTACAGACTGAATTATCACGTTCTAATCAGTTTAATCTTAGTATGTATAAAGCAGGTGCTGATGATGCACCGGCCCAAATTAATGCAGTATCGAGTGTGATTAGATTGCCAAGTGCTACCCCATATATTGCAGGTCTGTGCATCTTAGGAGTGTAAAAAATGTTAGTTCCCTCATCATATAGAACACTACCAAATCAAACTGGGTGCTTTAACGGTCAGCTAGTTATGGGGGGCAATGTTGCACAGATGGCTTCTGCATTGTCTCAATTGTCACATTGTAAATTTTTAGGTGAGGCACACTATCAAGTGAGTCACTCGACATATAGTCCTGCGTGGGGTGCTGAGAAATATGGTGCACGCTTAGCAACTGCAACTAGGGTGCTTAAAAACTACTCCGGATATGAGTATAATTTTCTTTATCAGAGCACAGCACTTAGCGAGCGTTTAGCGTTATTGTTTGTGTATGGCTCTGATTATCAAGCTGCAGCAGTGAGTGTAATAGCTAAAGTGTTAGACACTGCATCTAATAGCTACAACGGCACAGTGCTAGATTATGGAGTGTAGTTCACAGCACCTGAGCACTTAGATGCTTTTGATGTGCCCTTTGGTGATGCCATGCCCACTG
>Ga0098052_1000711_pt1 | contig 20998 bp, 16 predicted proteins | sample 15_taG_FD_81591 | JGI IMG/M metagenome (GOLD analysis project Ga0098052, IMG submission 81591) | Marine viral communities from the Subarctic Pacific Ocean - 15_ETSP_OMZ_AT15312 metaG | ecosystem: Environmental > Aquatic > Marine > Oceanic | place: Pacific Ocean | collected 2015-01-18
AAAAGTATTCAAACAATAGAAGTTTCACCACAGAAATGGATGAGGTGGTGGGAAACGAAGTTAGGTATTAAACTTCCAAAAGAAAAGAAAGACAGAAAGAATAAACTTAAAGAGATAGCCTCTGATTATATTGACATCGACCAGAAGACTACTCTATGGAACGCAGATTCAATTTTAATAACAATGTATGGAGTTTACGCAGAAAAGGGAGCAAAAAAATGAACGAAAATAATTTTACAATATACTACGCTGATACTCTTAAAAGAGTTTCAACAGAGTTAAAAAGAAATACTACACCAGAAGGTCAAAATAAGAAAACTATTATTAAATTACTAAAAGACCTTAATGAGGCTACAAATAACTTGATAACCTTACTAGAATTTGATGACCAAATATTAGCATAAGATTGCTCCTTGTGCGTAGGAATGAGTTGGGCACTAAGGCTATCACACTTTTTGCCCTTCTTGTTCCATTCTAGATAATGCCATCTCAACAGCTGTTGGTAAAGCCCCACCACCATGAAGACCTGTTCTTTTAGATGCTTGTCTTTCTTCTCTTTTTGCTTTACGAGCTTTAGCAGTTGGATAAAATCCAAATTCTTGTTGCAATGCAAATCCTATCTGACCACCTCTTATAGAAGGATAATGCCTTTCATAAGCTCTTCCTAAAAATGTATTCAATATTTTTATCTTTCTACCAACTTCAGTTGATGTTGAAGGGTCATTAGCTTCTAATCCTGAAATAAGAGTAAGGATGCTATCTTCATCAAGACTAACTAAATCAGTCATAACTCCTATATCTATTATATCACTTAACAAAGGGCCACCTACGGTTCCAAGTATAGGGCCTTTACCAAAGAAAGCAGCATCAACTTCATCATCATCCTCACTTGTAAAGTAAGTAAACCATTGCTTCATTCTTTCTATAGTATCATGTTCAACTAAGTTATTAGCATTTACTCCAAATATCTGAGATACAACAGCTGGAACCATAAAATATAAAAGACTCATTCTATATGCTTTTTCTAATCCATGTGCATTTGAATCCTTACCTACAAAAAAGTTTAGCGAATTCAATAAATTGCCAGTTGCAACATCATGCTTAGCCTCTCTTAAAATTTTTAAATTCTTTTCAAAGAACTCAAAACTATAATGTTGGAATTGCAACATGAATCTACCCATCTTAGTTCTAGATGCTTTATTTTTTGCATAATCTCCATAATCAAAATGATTCATAATAACCATATTGATTGCATAGTTTTTTGATTGCCTTCTTATCTCAGCTTCATATTGAGCTGTTGTTAATATACTATCACCTTTACCTTCGGCTAGCAATTTTTTTCCATAATCAGTTTTAGACCTATCATCTAACATTTGTTTTTGAACAGCTCCATTAGATAACCATTTATGCATTTGAGCAAAGGCAATTTTAAATGTATGAGCCCTATTTAAATTTTCAGCACCTCTATGTAATCCAGTTATGATTTGAGTACCAGCTACTGCCTGAACACCTTTTGCAACTTTCTCCATTGTAGTTTCTTTAACCATTTCCCACTTACCATCAGCATCGTTCCACACTCTTGTCTTGAATATATTAGCGGGAGCATCCAATCCACTCTGCGTAAACTCAGGGGATGTTGATTGAAATAATAACCCAGATTCTCTTAATGCTTTTTCAATATATAATTCATGGTCTCCAGTTTCAAAGGTCATCGCTTCAAGATACTTCTTAGCCTTTCCTACTTGAACTGGCCCCCAATGAACATAGTCTAATAATCTTTGAGTAAAGTTTCTAGCAGCTCCTCTAGGGTTGAATCCAAGTTTAGATATAAATTCAAAACCCAATAAGGACTTCATCATAGCTCTTGTATTTCTACTAATATCATTATCCCCATTAACAGCTCTATGCATTTCCTCTATATAACTAGTTATGGAACGAGCATATTCACCAGCATCTCCCTTTGCTTTGTAAATTTTCTCAACCTTTGTTAATGAGTCTACAATATGAGCATCCATAAAGGCTGCGAAATTAAATCTATTTACATCGCTTATATAATTACCTACAGAATTAACAAAGTTTTTACTATAGTCATAATCCTCAGCTCTTCCAGTGACATGTCCATCAGCATAGTTCTTCATATCATCTAGTATATCGTCAACACTTCTTGTTTTAATTGATTCATCATAAGTTGTAGAAGCTTGCAACTCTTCGACTTTAGACATTAATCCATCCATAAATGAAGCATTTAAATCTCTAGTATAGTGAGGAAAATAACCTTGTTCGTACTTAGGCATTAATTTAGATTCTAAGGATTCTAATGTTGCCTTTATTTTTTTAGTATCATGCCCTGCATGTTCCATTTTTAACTGTCTGGATTTTAATATTTTCCTAACGCCACCTCTCAAGGTGTCATATAATCCATCCATCATTGTAATATAAGATTGCAATGATTTTTTAAGAGCTGGATGTTCGGTTATTGAATCTCCATTTTCTAAAGTAAGCTTAAGTAAGTCGTTTGGTTTTATTTCTAATTTTGCTTTTCCCTCTTCAATCCTTTGAGCTCTACTTGGGTCTGACTTCTTTATTTCAAGGAACTTATCTTGAAGTAATTTTGGTATTCCAGCATCATAAATTACTTTATCCCCATCCTTAGTTTTTTTACCCTCTACTAAGTATAATAAATCATCAAATACTTTCAATTCAGAATTCTGTACAAGCTCGTCCATATCGTTTTTTATTCTAATCAGTTCATCATCTGCACCCGGTACTCTATTTTGAAAATCAGTAATTGATTGTCTATACTCGACATCTAAGGCGTCTAGTTTATCCTGAGCTTGTTTCCAACTTCGTCCTTTGAAATACTTACCACTTCTCCTACCAGCTTCGGTCTTCAATTCTTCTAATATAGAGTGAAATAATGTAGTATCTCTCATTTCATTAGCCCTAAAATGGAATCCAGAACGTTGCATATCCTTTAATAATTTACCAACCACGGGGTCTTTAGCTGCAAACCCAGTAGCAGGCCTCCACCAAGTTTCTGCCCACTTAGTTTCTAATGAACCATTTCTTATATTTTGAGTTAGTTCTCTAAGTCTTGCCTTAAAAGAACCGACTTGCCCAGCTGATAATTCTGGATTATGTTCAAGAGTTTTAATACTCATACCATGAAATTCAGTCTCAATCATTTTAAAAGCAGCTTCATAAGCATCATTGAAAAAGTTTTTATTTACATCAGACTCAGCCCAATCATGTATAGAGTCTACTAAGTCATAAAAATTTCTGTTAGTTGGACAAGCTCTAGCCATTAACATTCCCCTTCTTTAAGTCTTCTTCTAGTTTCGTGAATCCAATCCCTAGAAGTATGTTCTGACCTATAATTTACATTATCTCTAATTTCATGCAAAGTGTCAAACATTTGTTGCATAGACCTAAGTCTTTCATGACTTAAAGTTGATGTCTTCTCAAGAGACATTGAACCAAAATACTTACCACCACCCATTAATGCGTACACTGGATTCTCTCTTATATTTCTAGCAGCCTGACTTTTCCCATTAATCTGTTCAGGACTAGTTAAAACAGCTTGCGCTAATTTTCTCATTTGTTTATCAAGTTGAGCCCTAGTAGCTAAGTAATCTATAGGGTTCATTGTTTTGGAAGACATTAGTCGTTGATTTATTTCATTCATACCCTTTAAATAACCTTCAAATTGAACTTCCAGTCCCTGAAGAGTTGCTATATCTCTATAAAGATTAATTAAATCATCGTTCATTGTATTAAATCCATCACCAATCCTAGACTTGTCCCTAGACCATTTCAATCTACCAAAACTAATCAAAGCTCTTGTACTATCTCTATTCCCTAAATCTGGAAGCTTAACATCTGAAAGTCTTAAATTTCTCATACCACCACTTGGAGTCACTTGTTTTCCATCCTCTACTAAATTTTCTCCAATAAGATTTATTCTATCAATTTCATTATTAAAGAATCTATTAAACTGAGCTTCAACAGTTTGAAGATTTCTAAGGTTCTGTTTAAACATTTCTTGAGCATGTACGCCTATTCCTCCACCTCCATTCTCATCTGGGTTTTCCTTCAGTTTCTTTATACTAGAGTCATTTGGATTTTCTTCAGCTACCCTAGTGAGAAATTGCAATCCTCTTTTATATCTAGTTGACTTAGAATATGGTATATCCATTAACCTTCCATTATGAATGCCAATATTCTTTGAATCTTTAGTGGGCTTCATATATGCTAATATAAAATTAAATCCATGTTGTCTAACTCCTCTAAGTAATAGCTGATGTTCAACTTCATAAAAAGTTGTTAGCTCTGGATTGTGGCCTAGGTAATCTAAAGTATCACTATCTAAAAGAGTTTGGTCTCCATATTCCCTTATATCTTTGAATGTATCCTGGTTGCTAAAGAAGTGCTTTCTTAATCCAGTAATTTCTTTTAAATCTGCATTAGCACTTTTACTTAATCTTGTTCCAAAAGGAAGAATTCTTTGCAAATTATCAATAGCACTATATTGCACAGTCCCTTCTTTAATATCCTCATCTCCAATCCATTTAAATCCAACAATACCTTCTTTCAAATCCTTATACTTTTTAGTATTTCTATATTTTTTAGGTATTAAAGCATCTGGTATTTCGCTTTCAAGCTCTCTTATAAAATCATTAATTTTATCAATAGAGGCTTTCCTCTTTGCATGAGGTATTTTACTATTCTGTATATTAATAATTTTCTTTTTTAAGTTTCCTATTAACTTAACTTTTTTAGTATGGTTCCACTTGCCCTCAAAAACTTCTTGTTGGAATCTATCAATAGTTTCTTTAGTGTCAGTAATTTTCCCAGTCCTTAACTGTTGAAACCAAGACTCCATTAACATTTGTTTCTCACCACCAATAGAGCGAATAGATGTCTCTTCAAATGGGTCTCTATCTGTAAGGTTCATTATTACCCTATCAACAACTGCTCCCCTTTTTCCTAATGCAACTTCTTTTGCATTATCAGAAACTCTATTAGTTCCATCTAATTGTTCAAAAATATCTATTTCAGGTTTCCAATATTTTTTCTTTGTTTGTTTCCCTAGTTTTCTATCCTTGTAGTCTATATATTCTTTTTCTTCAACGCCAAAGTAATCACGAAAAGAATTATCAGTTTTCCATGCCTTGCTATCATCATCAGATGGGTCAATTCGTCTATGTCTTAAATTGTAATATATACTATTACTTAAATCATTCATAAACCCTTTGTAATCATATCCAGCTTGAATAACATCGTTATATCTAGGTTGTCTTTGGTCTCCAGAATTTTCCCACATTGTCTTTCCAGTTGCATTTAGCAATGTGTTGTATTGACTAAGCATTTCTTTTATAACAGCTTTTTCAACAGGAGTTAAATCAACCTCTACATGTGCATTAGTTTCAGGGTCAAATCGGAATTTTCTAAATACCCTAACTCTTTTGGAATTTTTCTTATGCTTTATATCGTTTATAAAACCCATACCACCATTATCTCTAATAGCCTTAGCTCCAGCCACCGAATCATTTACAGATGGAAATAAAAAATCATTTTTCCAATTTCTTAAATTATCAGATATATTGGGATTAAGTTCATTACTTCCATCTATAATATATTGAGTTTCAAGAGCAGACCTAAAGAAAAAATCTTGATGTTCATAGTCTATAACAATAGAACTTCTATCTCTCTTATTTGATAATAAAACCTTAGCTCCATCTGGAACGTCTACTAACTTTCCATCCTGTACAATCTTTTTTGTCCTTCCCTTCCAATGGTCTTGAAGTCCATAAGAAGCAAGATTATCAGTGGGTATTACATCAGCTATACTAGCTAATGAAGATAGAGCTCTTGGGACTTTCTGAACACTTCCTATATTCTTTGTAAACTGTTCACTATCTGCATAACTCCTCCACCTCTGGTCTCTGTCCATAGAAGGAGATAGTCCAACTTTAATATCTGAAGGCATTTGATATTCACTGGGGTCTACTCCATTAATCCAGAATTGTTGAGTTCTATGAACATGGCTCCACATATCATTTTTATGTGCAAAAAAGTAATCAGCTTTATCAACATCGTAATCACCTTCAAAAACATTAACAACATCCAAGCTGCTTAATTGTATAGAATTTCCATAATCCCTATTTAAGAATCCTTTTAATCCTAATATAGTCATATCATTAGGTCTTGTTCTAGGTTTCCTATTAACAATAACTCCTATCTGGGCATCCTTTCCAGTAACAGCGTTCAATCCTTGAATAATCTCATGAATCTCGCCTAAAGTCATACTTTCAAATTCATTTTTTAGGAAAGTTTCATCTGGAAATGCTTTTTTAAAATCAGCAACTATATCATCGATATTCTTTATATCAACACCTTTATTTTCAACGAATCTAAGTTCATACCCATCATTGGCTAGGTTTGCAAAGCTCATTCGAGATTCATAATCGCTTAGCATTACCTCTCCCCTCATTATCATATCCCCGTTGTTATCAACAAGAGTAGGTCTTAATCTATCAGACGCTCTAGCACTCTGTATGATAATTGAATTACCTCCATATCTATCATTGGATTCTTGCTTATCATATTGATTCATTATAGAACGTTTATTATTAACTAATGAGTTTATATACATAGAGTATAATTTATTCTTAGCAATATTATCACTATAACTAAGCGGATTAGCATCTCTTGAGTATGTTGCAAAATGAACTATATTATTTATTTCACGAAGACTTTGGTTCTCAGTATCTATATTAGGAACTAGTCCATCCTTAGCTGCTTCTGATATTATAAACTGTCTCATAGCTATTGGGTCTCTAGCTGCATTTTGCATAGAGTCTAGATTGGTGAATAATTGGTCTTGATACATTTCTCTAAATATTCTAGCACTCTCGGAGTTATTTGCATAGTTAAAATTAGAAAGACTTTCTGGAGATGTTTTAAATGGCTTATCAGCTTCAGGCTTTAATCCCAATGCATCTATCCCTATTCTTCTAAGTCTTCCTTGAGGATTTACGCCACCATAATATCTTCTTGTTTTATTTTCACCAGATATATAATTCCAAGACCTATTTATCATTGATTTATCAACGCCATCCGAAATGTTTGAATTCATAACCTTAGCGCCACTTTTTGATAATAAAATATCTGCATCTGGATTGCTTCTAAAAAATGAATCTAATTCTTTTGTATAAACTAGAAGAGTTTTGCCTAGTAATAAAGGTTTGCCCTCACCATGAGAACTAATCACAGGTTTAATAGGGTTTCTTGAGTTATGGTTATGACCCATTAAGGCATGAGCAGCTATCATTGTACTTTCATTAACAAATGCTATACTATCAAAAGCTGATGTTCCATCATGAGCTTTACCCATCATATTATCCCAGCTCCAATCATAATTAGCACCAAACTCTCTTTTTATAATGGCTTCTGTATCAGCTCTAACTGTATTATACCCTTCATCATTCCAAACAAGAACACCAAATCCATCATTGGCTACAACTCTTTTTAAAGCATTTGAAGCTCTTCGGGAACGTCCTTGCCTCCTAGCCATAGTTTCCCCATGTTGGACAACCTGCCTATTATACTTCATATCTTCAACTTGTTCATAAATCTGAGAAAGATTATCTACAAAATCTTTATCAAATCTTGTAAACTTTTTAGTATGCATTAACTTTATTCGGCCACTTATCTTATCAGCATTTTTACCATTTAGAAAATCTATGAACATATCATCTTTATATCCACCAACTCTCTCTGTTCCAGTTAACATTTCTTTATGAGTAATTCTATGTAACATATACTCAGCTTCTGATGGTGTTAGAACAGTATCCCTTCCTTCAGTTGTCTTAGTCTGGGATTCTATTTGCTCAATTTTATCTACCAGTTTCTTCCAATTTCTTAATTCCTTTGGTGGAACTAATTCACTGTCTTTATATTGTTCGTATAAATTTTTAAAAGGGTCAAATAATTTTTTGTACTGGCCTCTTTCAATAGCTATAACATCTGTTCCTTTACCTATTCTCATCATAACAAGGCCTGCTTCCTTAGAAGCTAACCTACTACCATCTGGAAATTCATTTGCAAGCTTATCCATCAACCCTTGAAATTCTCTTGCATGGCTAGACAATACATCCTTATGCTTCTTATTTACATTTTGAGACCACCCAGAAAATATATCAAGATGTCTTATTCTCGTATACCTACCACCAACAGATTCAATAACTGGAGAGATTGGGTTAATTCTATAATATTCCATACCCATAGAACTCATAAGAACATCAAATCCAGTTCTTTGATTAGTTCTATTTTGGACTTTTAATCTTCCCCTATCGAAGCTTATTTCAAGTCTTGGAGTTTGTCTATGTTGAGCCCCAACTAAGTAAGCATATTCCCTTAACATTCCCTCAACCCGAGATTCTCTAAACCTGTCATTTTTCAATAGTCCCCATTTGCCATCCTCGTTCTGAACATAAACTTTAGTAACGAATCTCTTGAAAATATCTGGATGTAATATTCCAATCTTACCACTTTCAACATCAGCGTAATTATTATATATGATTTTTTGAAATTCAGCCGACATTTCTTTAGAACTTAACTGACTATTATCGCTATCTTTACCACCGAATCTATACTTTTTCCAAAATTCTTGAATGCTAATTGGTTTTGATTTATCCCTATCAGAAACATCATCTAGAAGCCTATCTTTTACTGAGTTCTCAATAGCAGTGTAGATTTCCTCTGCGTGCTTAGCATCATATCCAAACATTTCCATATTAGCAATAAGTTCATCTGTAAGCTTATCAAGATTCTTTTTCCAAGCTTCATTAACTTTCCAATTCCCAGCTCCAACATTTGGTTTACTTATTACTTTTGCAGCTAATAACCATTTGGTAAGCCTAGAAGCATTATTAACGTCATTGTTTATAAATACTTCAATACGCCTATTTAGAGTATCATAGCTCTTTCCATCACTGGGTAAAGCTGCTATGAATTTAGCAATCGCTTGAGTAGCGTCAGCATATCCTCCATCCGCCTTATGGATAATTGCATCAACTAACCTTACAATATTTGTATCTGCTGCAATAATTGTTCCAGTTTCCTCTTTAACTAATCCTTCTGAGTCTGATGGGTCAGACTTTCCATCTGCAATAAGCTGGTCAACCCAATCATTGTATTCTTTAGCTCTTCTATATTCAGCGGACTTTGGTTTTAATATATCTAAATTAAACTTCTTAATAGAGAATCCGGCAGCTTTACCTTCAGCTGATGCTTCAAAATTAGCAAATCCTTTATCAGCTAGGTCAAATAATGCATCAGTTTGTTCAAGGGACAATCTTGTGTTCTCAACTCTTTTACCAACTATGTGGTCAACAATTTGATTATGCATCCAGTCTCTTTGGAGACTAGGTTTTATATTGAAACCCTGTTCAGATAAGAAATGTTTTAATGATTGAACCTCATCATATGTTATTTCTTTAGTGTTTTTTGTTCCTTCTGAAGCTAATCTATATCCACCAGAAGCTGCTTGTATTGTTAATACCCTACCAAGCAATCTTTTAGCCTCAGATATATCCATATCTTTATTTGCAAAACTTTTCTCTTTAAAACGAACACTACTAATATCCATTCTAAGAACAGCTTCACCATCTGTCGCATCTTGAATTAATAAATCATTTTGGAGAAGTTGAGATATTAAAGCACTCCTAACTTTAGAATTAGTTGCAAATATTTCAGCTACGCTTTCAGCAGACCTCTTAGCGACATTGTTAGATAGTATATGTATATAATCATTGAAAGAACCATGGAAAGAAAACTGTTCTTGCATATGCCTATTGTCTGGAAACTGGGATTGAATAGAAGATTCAGCATTATCAATAGTCTTGAATATACCTCTTAATAAATCTCTATTATCAACTTCTTTAGTTTGTTTATCTATGTTTGGATTTTTTTCTCTAGCACCAATAAGTTCAACTGTTGTAAGAACTGTATTGAAACTTGCTATCTTCCTATTTAAAACCTCAAGAGCATCTTGTCCTGTTAACGCTTCTCCATTCTCATCCACACCAAGTAGAGGTTTACCCTTATCATCCACCAATTTTCCTTCAGCGGCAGCTCTCTTAACTGAGTTACTTACATTTATTCTTTGAGGGATTCTACCTATCTGATTCTCTCCATGAGCAGTCATCTCTAGAGACTGTTCTAGTGGTAGACGTAGGTCGTCATCAAGTCTTTTTACAATATCTACAACTTGAACAAATTCTTGTTCAAAATCTTTAGTAGCTGATAGAGTAGACTTATCAAGAGCTCTTAAAAGTTCTTCAGTACCAGCGTCTCTCAATTCTGGTTTAATCTTATAAACCTCTTCCATTATCTTCTTAGCATCACTAACAGATATTGCTTCTAAAGGTTTATACATGGACTCTTCACCATGATTAACTAGTTTTTCATGAATTATCTCAAACTTTTCACTTCTATTCTCCGTCATTGCCATACTTCGCTCCCCTGCCTTTAGAGGAGTTTCAACAATCTCAGGAGCGGATGATATTACTCCTAAATTTCTAGCTACATCATGAACAGAAGTCCACTCTGAGCTTTTAAAAGGACTATTTAAAACACTATCTCTGTATCTTAATGTTGGTATTTCATTAAATTGACCAGGTCCCACTCCAAGTCTCATTAAGTTTCCACGAAGTTGATTAATTCCTTTAGGACTCATATCAAACTTTGATGGATTAGCATGTCTTTGTATATAAGCTCCAATTAAGAAATGAGGTAATATATCATTCACACCTAATTCCGCTCCATTACGAGCCATCTCATAAAATGAATGAAGATTAAACAATGCCCCACCAGCTATCATCCTAGGCCATACCTCAGCTAGACTTCCAGCAGCTTCTTTAGTTGCGAACTTCATTAAGTCTTTACCAAACTTTCTCTTGAGGTCTTTTTCCATAAAATTCCTCAAAGCCAAGTCTGCTTCACCTTTAAATACAGACCTTAATTGACCTAGAACATCTCCTTTGCTAAGGTCTATATCGAGAGCAGTTTTACCATTATATGTTATTTTTGGAATTATATGACTTGTTCCAACTTTACCAGCAAGTCTTTCTGATTTCATTAAAGACTCTCCCCAGAATTGAGCTGAAGCTTCTAACTGAGAACCACTCATCTTTCTATATATATCCTTTCTTCCAAAAGCTGCTTTCATTCCATGTAGCATATCTTTTTTCCAAGAAGCAGCTGCACCTTTAGGCATCAACCATCCCAATGCTCCAAATCCTATACCAGTCGCAGCTCCCCACATTGGTTGAGTCCAATCAAAATGCCCATCCTCGAACATTGTAATGCCTTCAAAAGTTGTATCAACAACGGATAACATAACTGCGTCATTAATAATATGTGACATAGCTTTAGCAGCTCTAGGATTATTTGCAAATATTCCACGCTCTGTCATCACTCCGTACCAATCTTGAAGTGGTCTATTCTTTAAAGCTGGGCCAAACATCTTTTTAACAGATGCAACTTCACGAGCATTCAACTCTCCGACTTGCTCAGCTCTAGCTAAATACTTACCAAGAAAATCCTCTGATTTCTTTATGAATTCCCCACCACGAAGTTCTTTACTATATTGGGCTTGATTGACAATGTTTTTATAACCACCTGTAACCTCTTCAATAGTGTCGTCAGCTAATCCACCTCTTCTTCCTCTCTTAACCATCTCACCAACAACTTCATCAACATGCTTTTTCCCAGTACCTTTTGTAGCCATCTTAGTAAGAGCTTTACTTACTGCCATACCAGTTTTTAACGGAGCTCCTCCAATGAATCCTGCGAATCCACCTATAGAGCTAGTCCATTTAGCTAGAGGGTCGTCAAAGTCTATATATTTTTCTTCATCTATAAATGCACCTGGTATTCCAAATGCAGCACTATCAGCAAAACTCCAAAGAGCAGCTCCGACTGCGTTTAAGGCACTAGAATCTGTTTGGGATTCATCTGGTTGGTAAGACTGAGCCCATCCAGCCATGTTAGCATTAGCCGCTTCTGGCTGAGTGATGGTATTTGGGATACCCTGAGGTTTGCTCTTTAGGGGAGCTTGTAATTTATCTAAGGCATCTTGAACTTGAGTAAGACTAGCAGCCGTCCCACGTTCTTTTAATATGGCCTGTATATTTTTTGTAAGATTATCAGCCATTAATAATCTACTTCGCTAGCCCATGTATTGTATAATTCGTATACTTCCTTTATAGACAATCCAAGAGCTACTAAATCCATAACTGGAATCACTGGGCTATCAGCTTGAGATAAAGCTGCATATCCAGCTAGTTTACCAGATATTGATGCCATACCAGCCTTGGCCGCCCCAGAAGATAACCAATTCATGAAAGTTCTTTTAGCTCCACCTATTGCGGTACCTTTTATTTGATTTTGAAGTAAATAAGCTGAATATCCATGACCAGCGGATTTTCCAATTTTTTCACCAGTTTCTCCAAATATGCTTCCAATTGCTCCAGCTGTCATAGGGACAATCAGAGGAGCTCCGTATGATAGTGTAGTTCTTATTCCCTCAGTAGGTTTCCAATTAACATTTTCCCATTTCAAATCCATTTTTTTAAACCATTGATATGGATTATCAACAAATTTAGTATACCACCTACCTATAGTTGACCTGTTTTTTCTAGCAAATTCTTTAGCCTGTTGTTCAAGAACTTTTTGACCTTCTGCAGTCGAAGCTGTCGTTTTATTCATCTTGTATGTATTTTGAAACTCTTTAGATGACATAGAGTTTTTGTTTTTCTCTATATGACGTTTAATGTTGTCACCAACTCTATCATTAAATTCTTTCATACCCTCAGCTATTTGTTTCTCATTCCAAGCTGCTCCACCTGCAATAATAGGAGCTGCAACTCCAGCAGCTGTAGCAGTTGTTCCGACTACATTACCAGTGGCATCCCAGAATGATTCGGAAGCTTCTTGGTCTTGTTGCTTTATCAATCCATGCTTTTCTATCTGTTCAGCTGCTTGTAATGCATCTAATGTCTGCAAAGACTGTCCAATCTTTTCTTTTTCAGTAGGTTCTGTTGAGCTCATTAATTGTTCTTGGAATTCAAAATCTCCTTGCATTAATTCCATTCTTTCTTTCATGATTACTTCATCATTTCTCTTACTATTAACAGCGTGAGATAAGGTTTTTAAATTATTCTCGTTGTTAAAATCGTATTGCAGACCCATAAGAGCATTTACTATTCTACCTTGCTCAGCAGTTGCTCCACCAACCCCAGCTTGTTTAGCATTATGAACATCAACTGCAAAATCTAGTAATATAGAAGGGTCTTTAGATATTTTATAAGCATACAAAGCTCCTGCTAATTCTTGAGATGTGCTTTGGTCAAATGTAACTTTTCCATAATTCTTGTCACCCACTTTTATATCTGAATAATACTTTTTTTCTCTTAAAGCTTTAGCTATATCGTCTATATCGTCTTGTATTTCTTTTCTGTCATCACCTTTCTCTGGAGCTGGGATAGTATCAGCAAATCTTCTAAGGTTAGTTTGTTTTAAGAAGTCATCTACAACTTGTGTCTTCAGCATTGTATTATACTTAGAAGAATCTTCTAACATCTTACTAGCTAAGTTATATTTAGAAACATCTTGCTTAGCTTTATACTCCATTATTGCTAAAGAATGAGCTACCTCATCTTTATCTCTCTTTTGCTGATATTGTAATATTCTATTTAATGCTTGAAGAGCATCTGAGCCATATGGATTTGTAGGCATTATACTATTCCTTTACCAAGATACCAACTATCAGCTTGAGATTGTGCTAAGTTTTTCTCTCTTGTGAATCTTGCTCTTTCAGTCTTAATTCTACCCTTCTCACCTTCGTACCATCCTTCTATACCTGCCATTGTTTCTCCAAGCTTACCCATCAATCCTTCAACTCCAGTATTAAATGTATTAGCAATTTTTTTATTTGAAGTAGATTTTTTTTCTCCTACAGTTCCTGAAGTAGCTAAATTGCTTTTCTTCACTGCAGTAGTAAGTTGTTTATTAATATCGTCTACACTAGTCTCCATAGTAGATGCAAACTTTCCCTTTTCATGCTCATGCTTACCCAAAGCTAATGCAGTCTTTGTCTCCTTAGCTTTCTCAGCGGACTTTTCTGCCCCTTCTAAACTTGCCAAACCTTCATTAGCATGTTTAATTGCGGCATTAGCTCCAGATTCTGCTATCTTTCCACTTTGATTTGCTTGTAAAGCTGTTAGCATAAAAGAAGCAGCTGGAAGAACCCAGAATTCTTTTAATCCAGTTTCAGGATTGATAGTTCCAGAACCACCCATAGACTTTAATAAATTTTGCTCTTCTTTAGTAACGTGAGCTAACTCGGTATCGCCATACCTTCCCTTATTGGCTAATTCTGATAAATGATTTTGTGCTATACTTGCCATATCTTAATCCCTATACCTTTTGGCTTGATTCTTGTATTCGTGTTACTTCTTGTTTGTGGGTAGCTTTTTGCTCTTGGGCTAAAGCATCTTTCTTTTTTTCTGATAACCAATTCTCATAAGCATCAATCCTTCTCCTTCTCCATTGTTCAGTAGTCTCACCTTCTGCTGTTTTTTGCTTAAAATCATCACCCATTATTTGCTTAAGTTGTGCATTAGCCTCTTTTGTTAATCCCTTTCCATCCGTAGATACATAATCTTTCTTAACTGATTCAGTATTATCCTTTGTGGGGCCCTGTTTAATAGTCTTTTCAATTTTATCTTTTTTCGTTTTCTTTTGTTCTGTCTCACTCAGATTAGATTCTTTAGCCAGTGTAATCTTTTCTTCTTTCTTCTTGCCTAATCCAGTCATTGAATTATCACCCCACAAGTCACCTAAGTCAAACCCTTTCTTCTTACCATAATGCTTACCATCATCTTTTTTCTCAATCTTAGATTTAACCTTCTCTTCTTTCGCATGTTCTTCTTTCGCAGTTTGAGATATGACTCCTTCTACACCACCAGAAGATAATTCAGCACTACCTCCAGATAGAATTGTCCCCTGAGTAGTTACACCAGTCTTACTAAATGTATGAGTTTTCCCAGTTTTATCGTCAGCAAATGTATATTGCTTAGATTTTCCAGTAACCGAATCCCAAAGCTTTTGACCAAAACCTCTTGAATCTTTTTGTAATGTTCCGTACTTACTCTCAACATTTTTTATATCTTGTTTGAAATCTTGCTTGTCTTGAAGAGAACCATGCAGAGTGCTCATTAATTCAACGCCAGTTGACAATGCTTCAAACATATTACTTGATTCTTGCTGCTTCTGAGCAGTTATCCTGCTAGTAAAAGACATCTCTTCTTTAGATATATTAGCATCTGTAATATCAGCTTTGTATTCAGACCCAGCCTTACCTGCAGCCATAGCTCTATCAAAAAGATTGTTACCCATCTATGTAACCTATATTTTTTCTTAAACGTATAGTTTTATACATTGTTAATTTAATTTCCATCAGTTTGTTATCCAATAAGTTTCTGTTCTCTAAGAGTCTTTATAATAGAGTTTATCTTAGTATTTATAGATGTTAAGGCGGTCTGAAGGTCTGCAAGAGTCGGTACAGTTGTTGTTACATTAGCATTATTAGCTAATCCAGAACCAGAACTAGTTGATAAATCAGATATAGCAGCTGAGGGATTTAATACTTTTTTAACTAAAGAATTATTTATTTTAGTAAACTCAACAGTCCCCTCTGATGTCTGTCTAATAGTAGGGACTCCTTCTTTCAATGCGGCAATGTCTGGTTCAGTAGTAGATGAGATTACTCTTTCTTGTTTTTTATGGAGATTCACCCTGTCCTGTCTTGTCATTTCACCCATAATCTATTTAACCTTCTTTAGTCTATAGACTATTGATATATCATTTATTTCAAAATCAGCAGCAGCTGTTCCACTAAATTTTAATTGAAAACTATTTACTTTATCTATTGAACTAACTGGTATTAATTCTGCCGAAACCCATTTATCAGTTCCAGAGTTCAATAAACAAGTAGTATCAGAAGTTGACTTATCTGAGCTTCCATCAGATGTAGTGAGATAGAATGGGCTAAATGTTCCTGTGTCTCCATCAACTGAATACTCAACAACAACATTACTACCATCTCCTTTGTATGATACATATACCTTGTAAATCTTTTTCAACTGACCCGGTTGACCTAAATCAATATCCTTGGTCTTAAAAAGAATAGTATCAGTAGCATCGCTTGCATCATCCCATTTAACAACCACTCCTCCATCGTATGCATATATTAAATCTCCATTCCAATCATTTGTAAAATTAGTTTTTTGTATATCAATTTTCCTATTTGCATCCTCAGCTCCCTTTGTCCAAGAGCGAGTTACCATATCATATAGATACATTCTAGGGTCAGCAGTCCCATTATTGCTTATATCATCATATATTATTAATTGTCGCTTCTTTGGTAAATATCCAATCATAGGAGTAAGTCTTGTCCCAGTAAGAGTCTTATCAGACCTTAAAAACTTATCCCATTCATCTTCATGTATAATTTGCCTACCTTGTTTCTCAAGAATGTTATGAACTTGCTTACCATCATATAAATAACAACCATGTGGATTTACCCAAGCAATTCCAAAATCTGTTTTACAAGTAGCAGCTTGATGAGATACACCCTTATGCACAAAGGTGTCTTCTAGGAATTCTAAATCTTGAGATATATTAATTAGCTCCATCTTACCTTTTTTGAACTGAAGTAATCTATCTGCATACTCCTCAAGCTTAACTATCTCATCTCCATCCTGTACAGAAGCTTCTATAATTCTAGTAGAAGGAAATATATCAAATCTATTTACAGGTGATTTTAGTATGGCATCTCCCTTTCTCTCAAGCCTACCATCATCATGTTCAATTTCTACATTCCCTACATATGCCATTCTATTAGCGACAACAGCAGTCTTAAATTTGGCAAAAGTTGAAATAGCATCTTCACTTATACCAGAACTTGTTTGATATGATTCTATAAACATAGGAGTGGTCATAACTTTATTTGGAACATATGCATAATACTCGCCAGTATTAGAATCATACTGAATAGGGTTAAGAACTCCATTAACTGTTCTAACAAATCCAGTAATAAAATCAACAGTAGCTTGTTTGTACCACTGTGATTCTACGTTTCCATGAGCATCTAATTTTCTAAGATATATATTAATCCCAGTTATTCTTTTGTTCCATAGCCTATCCCATTTAAAATAACAAGTCATATCAACTGCGTTAGTAGCGGATAAACCTTGTAAGATACCATCTCCAGCGCCTGGGTTATCATGCGTAGTTATTCTAGTTTCTTGAGAACCATCAACCACAAAACTTGTTCCAGTGTGAAAAAAATCATCCCAACCAGTTCCAGTACCAGTACCCGATAAACTTAACCAAGAACTATTTTCAGTTAACTGAGTATGAGCAGATGCATCATAGACTCCCTCAGTAATAATAACGTAATCTATATTAAATTGAACAAATCCACCTGTAGCAACCATATCAAACATCTCTACAACTAATTGTTCAGGAGCTGCAACATTAATATCCTTATTGAGAACATCAAAATACATTGTATACTCATGTTCCTCAGATGCACCAGCAGTAAGGTTTCTCCTAACTGCCGTGTCCGCCTCTGGATAATGGACAGTCTTCTTATGAACATTATTATTATCTCTTGCACGTAGAGAAAATCTATAACTCCCAGAGGAACCGAAACCACCTGTATTTTTTACTCTCACCTTAAAATAGACTTTCCATACATTGTCCCAACCATTAAGTGGGTTTCCACCGCTAACACCAGTATAAGTTTTATCAAAATCAGCAGGAGCATTACCCGTTACAGAATGAACAAGAGCATCTGAATAATTTTCACCAGCGGCTATAGTTACAGGTTCTTTATCAAAATATCCTTTTAATGGGGGTTGAATAGACTGTTCAGATGTTACCCATTCGCTTATCTTTTTACCATTGTCTACATTTGGGAAAAAATTTCTATTTACAAACCCATACCAAATACTAGAATTGTTTTTTCCAAAATTAGAATCACAAACTCTTAAAGCCCCATCAACATAATAAAAAACAGGTGCGTAATCAGAGTCGCTTCCAATATTTATATGTTGACTTGAGCCGTATGTATCACGAGCTCTACTATAAACATATAAAGCAGTGTCGTTACTTTCATCATCAGATAAGACTAAATAATCATCTCCAGTCGATGGTGTATCATATGGCATTAAAGATACATTATCTATATTAAAAGAAGCTCCAGATTGTGAAGCCACATCTATCGTAAATGGGTTATTTGCAACATTAGAACTTGACACGAATGATACATTATGAGTTCCATTCTCTATTTCTAAATCAATGTTGGATGCTGCAAATTCACCAGAACCACCAAGTATCCTAAGAGTACTTACAGTTCCAGATAGTCCGCTCATGGTATATTTAAAAACGTACTTTATACCTCCAATCCCAACTTCCCTTCTTGATGAAGCAACTTGTTTTAAATCAAATGGACTTCCACTATGAGCATAAGAAGCATCTGTTGAGTCTAGAGTCCATCCACCACCAGCTCCAGCCCAGTTAGTACTAAAATCAGCAGTATTATTTAAATGCTCTCCAAGATGTCCATATTGTCTATCATGTGAAAAAGTAAACAATCCATAGCCAGGTGTAATGTCAACTGCTTTAGTAGGAGCATCATGAGTTGCAGTACCACCCATTGTTCTCAACCTACCTAAGTTGTCAAACATTATATCAACAGAATCAGCAAATTCAGAATCTCCTATATCTCTTGGGTCTGCACTGCTATTAAGTCCACCATGGAAATGGTCAACCTTATAGATTTGTTTGGCCATCCGCTTCTATATCTTCTATAATTAGATTCTGGGCATGTTCTGGTAATTCACATATAGAACATGAGTCTTCTGAAAAATCGTATTCTGAATTAGCGTCATGGTCAAAAGCGTCTATACGAAGACCACCTTCAACCCCTTCTAATCCACCACCATTTACTTCTCGTAACGCTTGGCGTACGGTAGCATCTTGTTCAAAGCTTCTTTCCGGTTTCGACATCCTCCACACTCCTTTATTTTTCCTCTGGTGACAGTTTTAATTACACGACTAACGGTGTCACCAAGACCTTTGTCATGCCCAAATAAATCAACTCGATTAGGCATGAATTATTTTCTTTCCTTGAAAGGACCTGGCTTACCACCACCCTTACTTAGTTTTCTCATCATTCTTCTATTCTTAGACTCAGCTAAATCCCATCCTACTTTTTGTTTTGATTCATCTGAAGATTCTAAAGGCTTTTGACCAGAATAGCAAGCTTTGTGAGCCTTAGCTCTACTCATGCCTTTTTTCATTAGTTTTGCTACACATTGTTTAGGCATATTATGTTTTCTCCTTCCACCTGTTTTTAACTTACTTCCTTTGCCTGTGTCCTCAGAAGAGACATCAGACATTCCAATTACGTCAACCATTTATACCCATTCTACTATTTAATTTAGCAACTTGGTCTTTTAGATAATCTAATTCATCTAATAGAAAAGATACTGCCTTACTTAGTTCGCCTTGAACATTGTCTTTTTTTGTTGTTTTTTGTTCTTTTGCTTTTGGCATACTAGTTCCTTTATTTTGAGCCAAAGACTTTAGAAAAGAAACCTTTCTTTTTCTTTTTGCCTTTGCCAGATATTTTCTTACCTTTCTTCTTTTTCTTTTTGACTTCCTCCATTCCACTCATATTCATATCTGAAGCATGAACAGTTGGCACGGAGCTAAAAAAGATAAATAGGGAAAGTATTCCTGTCATTATAGATTTCATTAAACACCTAACCTTTTTAGTAGTACACCTTTGATGATTTTCCAAAGAGCTTCTAAAATAGCCCTTTCTGTTTTTTCGCTGATGATTGGAATATCAACAGCTTTGTTTATTTCATCAATGATTTCATCTTTTGTTTTGTCAGACAATAACTCGTCTGCAATCATTTTAACTAACATTGCTTACTCCTTTATTTTCTTTGTTTTTAAATATAGATAGTAAATCTGTGCTGAGAACATCACGCACATTAATACTCCTGAAATTAAATCTGTCCAATATACTAGACCTAAGCTAGTACTAAGACCTGTAACTTTTAAACTGTCCATTATCGTTTCCCATTTATTCTACTTAAAGAACCATCTATTCTTGAAACTTGGTTATCTAAATCATTTATTTCTTTTGTCATAGCATCAAACTTTCTATCGAGTTTATCATCGGACTGATTCCATCTTCCTATTAATTTAATTATCATGCCTTCCATGTTCTCTAAAGTTTCACTTTGACCTTTGTTTTCTACTTTTAAATTTTCTAATGTTTCTTGTTGCTTAGCGGCCTTGTTTGACATCTGCACTACTAAATATACAAACATTGCACCAACAACACCTATCATTCCCGCTTCACCATATAGTGCTAAAAAATCCATTACTTTTTCTTTTTACCTAACGCTTTTTGATACCACTTTAAATCTTCTTCTAATTCAGAAAATCTTTTTTCTTCTTCAGCAATATGTTTTTCAACTAATTCTGCTATTTGAATATCAGACTCTGAAACATTTTTTTCAAGGTCAATAATCCTTGTTTCAATCCTCCAATAGCTATATACCAAACCTCCGATAAGTATGATAATTTGAGCAAGCCACTTAAGATTAATACTAACAATGGCATTATCATCAAGTACAGTAGCACGATAACTTCTGGCGGTATCTGGCTTCTCACTCACTTCACCTCCCAACCGCACACAGCCCACCCAGAGTCACATCCTGAAAGTATTGTCACCATAAAGATAAACAATAAAAACAGGATGTACCCTGTAATCATCTGATGTTCAGGCTTCGTGTTTTTCCACGAAAACATAATTCACCTTGATATTGTAACTACTATTACTTGA
>Ga0098052_1000715_pt1 | contig 20938 bp, 24 predicted proteins | sample 15_taG_FD_81591 | JGI IMG/M metagenome (GOLD analysis project Ga0098052, IMG submission 81591) | Marine viral communities from the Subarctic Pacific Ocean - 15_ETSP_OMZ_AT15312 metaG | ecosystem: Environmental > Aquatic > Marine > Oceanic | place: Pacific Ocean | collected 2015-01-18
GGAACTGGTTGCGTAAAGGGTCATCAATGAATACCTCCGCACCATGAGGGTGTTCCCCCACCCCGACGTTCTCGGCGTCAAACTCCAATCCTATGTCGCTGGCCCTTTCGGTGGCCTTGATTCCGAAGTCTCCCGCGATTGACCTAAGCTTAAGTTCTCCAGTCACCTTGTCCGTAGAGCTATAAACGCCAGCAACAGGCTGGTCTTCGAGGCCAAGCTCAGGGTCAGCTCCTCGGTCTAGCTCTCCCCCGAGGTTAACGATCTGCTGATAACCTAATGACCAATCGTAGTTCCCGTATCTCGTTGAGCTACCACTGTTAACAACAGCGTCTCCGGGGGCGGCTCCCTGACCGCCAGCTCCTTCATTACCGTCCCCGTCTTCCTTTTCGGTGAGTGAGTAAAGCTCGACCCAGTATTCGCCGTTGATCCCTCCTCCCCCGTCGTCGTCCTTGGGGTTAAAGTGAACTGACCCCTTAAGGGGTTCGTCAGCCACGAGTTCTGCAAAGCTGCCTGCCTCGTCTACTGGTATAGGCTTCCCTTTGTAATCTGTCTTGAAGTGCAAATAAACAGCCTGACCTATGGCTACATCCAGTTCGGGCGTGGGGTCTGCGTCCATAGCGACACCCCCGATAGCCACGGTAGTCACTTCGACAGGGCCATCCTCTTCGGGAACAACATACGAGAAAGTTCCGGGTTCGTGAGTAACGAGTCCGTCTTTTATTTTGATGGGTTCAAAGGGCATGTAATAAGCCTCATCAATGTCGTCGTCATAGATTACCACATCCTCATGCTCTGCCGCCCTGTATGTGCGGCCATAGTTATTTACCCCTTCTTCTTGGTGGTTGCCGTATCTCTTTTCCCTTAGTTCGGCTCTTGACTCTACAGCAGCGCGGTCTCGCTCAAATCTGACAAAAGACTCTAAATTAAAGTTCTCGATGCCGAGGCTCTCAGCTCTGGCTCTAATGGATTCCTCGTTTTCCTTTAAGCCTTGGTCTTGGGCTATATCGCGTATGTCTCGGGCCAGAGCTTTCCGACCGCTTAGGTTTTCGTCTTTGTTTTCTTTGCTCATGTATTTAATAAGGAGCGAGGCAGGTCACTGTCTTTGTTAGGTAGCCCCCTTCATACGGGGTGGGGTTCACATCAATAACAATCTCTCCCGGCCAGTCTGTATGAGGAGTTGCCTCGAACTCTCGATCTGTCCCTATGTTCCACTTCCATTTCGGGTCTTTGTTTCCGATGTTAGCAGAGATTCTTGCCTTTTTATGAAGGCAAGGGGGTATGTTAACCGAGAAGAACGGGCAAGAGTAGTGTATCGGCGTTGCTATTAACGGGGTAAAGCTAATACTGGGGCTACTTTTCGTCCAGACTTCTGTAATCTTAGCCTCGCATAGCCCCCTGTAGCTTTGCTTCTTATACTTAACTTGAGGGTATTCCCTGCTGGTCGTTCCTTCGCTATCCCGGAGCGGCCAGATCATGAACGACACGGAATCAAGCACTGCTGGCCAGCTATAGTTGATCATTGACCTATAAGACCTAACGGTGTTCCCTCTGCCGTCTTGAGGGATAATGTCTTTTGTTACGACCACCCACACATCGGTCGAGACTTGATCGTAAGAGCTTATCTGGCCATCTTCCGTTGGCTTCCAGTATTCGTCTTGAGTTGTCGCATCTTCGATAGATGCTCCTTTTTCTGAGTCGTAAACATCCCCCCTTACATAAATGTTAACCCTTTGATAAAGGACGCCGTTAACCGTGTCGTTAAACTTCGATGATACCAATTCGGCTCTCTTAATGTAAGTCCGGCTCTCTGCGATATAAAGGGAATCTAACTCAGCCGCCCCCACGCCTGTCTGCGCTCTTCGCCCCATCTCAGAGATTCTCTGTTGCCTCCTTGATATAAGAATGTATTTGTCAAAATCAGGGAACTTGCCTTTCGGGAGGTTGGCCATTTCGGTCCCGAGCTTAGGGCTGGCTGGGCTGTATTCCTCCCTCTTGAATAAATACCTTCTTTCGACTGTTGAAAACTTAAATCCGCTCAGGTTGGCTAAAGAGTGTTCAAAGTTGTAAGTCTCTTGCTTTTCCCTATCGGCTGCATAATGAACAGCAAAGGTGCTTTCCCCTTGGCCTTTTATCGGCTCAATAGAAACAACTTTGTGGTCAGGCCATCTGCTCTGATCGTAATGCTGATCCCCATACTCAATATCAGAATACCTCTTCTGAGAGAAATCCAATATCTCATAAAAGAGAACGTCAGAAATGAGAGGTGTTGGGAAGCTCTTTACCGTTGCTGGGGTCGCCATGCGAAAACCTTACATTAGAACTCTGTATTAGTAAACGGGGGAAGCTGCTGCTCTTACCCGTCGCGCCTCCGATGTTATTAGTGATCCCTCAGAGTGCCATAGGCTCAAAGATAGCGGTATGGCCCTCGATAACGACGCCACAGCCGACAATGGGCTTTTTGTTGAACTTCTTGCCGTAAGCCATAGCTAAAGATTCGTGGTCGCACCCGCATCCTACCTGCATCCCAAATACTCTCGTATGGTGGTTAGCAAAGTAATTGACTCCTGCTTGCGCGTGAAAATGCCCTTGAACCACTGATTTATGCTCGTCTAGCGCATTAAGGAATGCCGCGTTGTTTTGGCCTCCCCGCCCTCGGTCTCCGTGTTGATACAGGACTCCATCAATCTCAACATGCCCGAATCGGTCCACGACGTTCCAGTTTGGAACACCCCATAACTGATTGAAGTCCTTCAGGACGAGGACAGGCAAGCCAGCGTCTGACGCTTGCCTTTCCGAGAGGGCGTCATGGTTGCCGATGAGGTAATCGAGAACGGGGAAGGCTCGGTGAAGTTCCTGAACCTGAACAAGAGCCTTGGCGAACTCTGCTTCTGAGTTTTTTAAGCTGGGAGCTTTAGGGTGATACGAAATGCTCGCCCAATCAACAGCGTCGCCAATGTGGACAACTCTGTCGCAATTGTGCTTTTTCTGAATCCCTTTCAGGAAGTCAATGTATCCACTTAGCATACATGGGGCATGGCAATCCCCGATGACGAGAACTCGACTCTTGCCGTTAGTTGTCGCGGGAACCCGCTTTTTTGCAATGCCTTTAAGTGCTGCCCTGACTGTTGAGCGACTGCATTTGAGGTTCCGGGCTGTCGTTGCCTTGCACTTGGTCTTCTTGAAGTCCTTGAGTATCTCTTCTTGTCTTGGCGTTAGTTTGCTCATATTTGTTTTTTGCTAAGTCAAAGAATACACTCAGACAGCAATCCGTCAACAAAAAAGCCCTTTACTTTTCAATGGGTCTTTCGACCCCTACCGATTAAGGCTTTTCTTCATTTCCTCCACTTTCTCCTCAATGTTCTTGATCTTGTTCAGTGTTACATCCTGACTCCTCTGAATGGACTCAAGAGCGTCTCGCATTCCCTTTGTCTCTGAGATGATTAGCAGCCTATCGTGATTCCTATCAGCGTGGATCTGGCCCTCACCAACATGATCCTCAAGGCCGCTGCTCAACTCAAAGTGCATTTTCTTCATGTGTTCTGCCTCCGCCTTGTGCGTGAACCACGCTCCGATGGTCAGGATTACTGCCATAAGTGGCCCCCACCAAGTCTTAATCAGGGACGCGGTTGCTTCTTTAGCTCTCTGTGTCATTACATTTTCTTTATAACTGTTCTTGTGAGCCTGCCGAAGTCAACGATGCCTCGCTTTTCCATTTCTTTGAATATAGCGGCTACCCCTACTTGTTTCGACCTAGCTGTTGACGACCACTTCCCGTCCGAAATGTATTTCCCCGGTTTCTCAATTGTAGTTGTCGCCCACAAGTAAGGGGACGGCGTTGACTTGTGATACCTGAGATACCCTGTGCCATTATAACGCTCACAAGCGTAAAGCGTGTCGTCCAGTTGGCCCCAATCCACTTTCCCCAGTTTGTCGTAAGTTATCGCGTCAATGGCTGACTCCTCCCAAGTGAAAGGGGGGCTTCCTGCTTTCGGCCTCCCTTTTGGAATCCACTTAGTCCTCCCGTATAAGGATGAACCCTCGTGGAGATGATGACGAAACGATCCGCTTGATTCCATGTTGTGAAGCCCTGACAAAACATACCACGGCACATTTGTTTTGGAGTCAACGAGTTTGTAGCGGTCGATATTCCGCATGATTCGATCCACCACCTTGGCAACTTTGCGCTGCTGGCTAGGCCGAACGTCTGCCTGATCCCACCTGTTTTCTTGCAAAGTCCCGCCATGAGCCTGCGTCAAGCAAGCCACTGAGAGAACGGCGGCAAAGATTCGAGGAAGCATAAGGCTAGAATCCTAGTAACGACTTGAAGCAAAGGACAACAACAGCGTAAGAGACGCCAGTGCAAAACCAATAATGCTTCAGTGCTGGAGTTGTATCTAAGGGCTGCTCTAGGTCCGCCTTCAAAAGCCCTTGCTCTGCGTAACGTGCGGCAGATGGGAATACCAATAGCCGGACCACTGGGGCGACGACAATGATAGACGAGACCAACACGAGCGCATAAAGGAGTTCCGCGAACGGGGTTGACTCACCTAACGAGAGGTAACGAGTAATAACAAGCCCAAGGGCAACAAGAGCAACGCCTTTGTTCCAAAGAAGCTTTCCGAGTGATTTCAAATTTTCTTTCATTTTCTTTATAGTAGTTTTCTGGTGAGGTAAATCCGTGCTGCATTCAGCAGGACCAAGACTACTGTTGCTGAAGCCCACCGAATTGTCCATGCTCGTGATTGGTTCAGCCTTTCTTCCGACTTGACTACCTCGGCGTTCATCTGGGTGATTGCTTTGCTGGAGTAGCTGAGTTTCTCATTGGCGCTCTCGTGCATACTCCTGTAATTGTTTAATTCTGCTTTGACCCCCGCAATATCTAGCTCCATCTCGTGTAAGCTTTTCCTTGCTGATTCTGCCTCAATCACAACGACATCTAGCGATAATTGAAGCAAGACGCTCTCTTTCTGCGCTGCCCGCAGGCTTCCGCCCAGTGCTTTGAGGGCCTCAGAAAGCTCTTTAACTCTCTTAGAGTCAGGGTGTTCCTCAAGGGTTGACTTGGCTATCTCTCGCGCTTTACTTAGCTCCGTCTCCGCTTGTTGTAACCGATCAAGGGACTTCGCTGATTGGATCTTCGCCGCCTGCCCTTTGGCTTTAACATTCTCGATATTGCTCGTAAGTGACGCTGATTGGACCTCACGCGCCCTTGGTGGGGTCGGGAGGGGGCTAGGGGGGTCATACACCCTAGGGGAGCAAGATGCTGTCAGTGCCGTAGCAATGGCCAATAACGTCAATTTCATTATTTCTCTTTGGTTACTTCGGTTTGATGAATGGCTCAACTGTCCCGTCTGGGAACACAAATTTACGTGCAAGTCTCCCGCCTCCCCTCCTCCGTGGGACTTCAGCCACATCGCTCAAGAGCTTCTGTCTAATAGCCCCCATTTCTAGCTGTTCCTTGAGAGTTCTCCTCACTCCTTTCTTTCTCGGATATTTATCCTCCATGTATTTTTGAACAACCGCTAGTTTTTGGTATTGCAGTTCGGCGGCTTCCGCACGGTCCCGCGCTTTACCTCCTTCCACAAGGGCCGACCCTGCCCCGTAAAGAGTGTTTACCGGATCTGCCTGCGACTTCAGCAGCCTCATTCCTACTGACTCTTTTGACATCTGTTCTGTCATCTCTCTCGCCTCTTTCCTAGCCTCTGGGTCAGTCACTAAGTCGAAGGCTTCCTTGGCATCAAGGGCTATGCTCAAAGGTTTAGCCCCAAATTTAAGAGCCTTCCCGAGAGCTTTTTTCCCCAGTCTCTTTTGTTTTACATCGAAGTCTTTGAACCGCGATTCCCTTTTTACATCAGCGGCCAAACTCGCCAAGGATAAAGCCGCTTCAGCCACATCCCCTTTAGTGAGAAAGGGGTCATCAGATTCAGGGATAGGAGCAAGAGGGGCGGGGCTTGGGTCCGGCGCGTCTGATCCGGGGCCGTAAGCCCAAGGCTTTTCCGTTGGGGTTGGCGGGGGCGGGTCCGTGGCCCAAGGCTTTTCCGTTGGGGTTGGCGGGGGCGGGTCCGTGGCCCAAGGCTTTTCCGTTGGGGTTGGCGGATCTGCTGCTTTCTTTTCTGCTGCCTTTTTGCGCCGATGCTCTTTGAGCAGTTCCCTCATCCCCGGAGTAAGCTGTTCCTCGAAATTTGAGGAACGAATATCACTGGGCTTTCTCTTACCTTTCTTGCTCGCTGGCATGGGCTGACTATACGCCTCAGATAAAGATAAATCAACACGGTCTCGCTTGATTGCAAAAAAAGCGCCGAAGCTCACTGGGAGCCTCGGCGCTTAAGTTAAGTTAGTTAGGATTAAGCAACGCCCTCCAAAGCTCCGACAGCGTGACGGATCGTGTAAAGGACATCTGAGTCCTTAGCGACGTTAGACGAAGCGATCTTGCCTTGGAAGAAGCCATGAGCGCCCCAAGGGTTAAGATCAGCGTCTTTCCAAGCGTTGAACTCGTAGTCACCAGAGTAATCCTGATGGCTAAACTTGTAAGCGCCGTCACCAGTATAGGATGGATTAGGAACCTGCGAGCTAAACGCTTTCGGAAGCATCACGTAAGACTCAGTGAATCCGGCAGAGCGGTAAGCACTGTTAATCACGCGGCTAGATCCGCTAGTCGATTGATAGACTTGCTCGTTCCACACACCCGTTCCGGCTGCTCCAGCGGAGTCAGTCGAGTCACCAGTAATGGTGAACTTCTTAGGTGCGATCTCAGGGCAGATCAACCAGCCCTTGAGAGCATAAGTCACTCCAAGCCCCTTCAGAAGCTCGCCAGACATATCGGACTCACGGAGGTCAGTCCGAACCGAGTTCTCAGCAGCGGCTTGCGTCTTGAGCCGCTCGGCAGTGAGCAAGTCACAGACGAGGACACAGACAGGCATTCCGTCAGCCATTGCGGTAGCATACTTACCAGTGGCGTCTTCCTGAAGCATACGCATCTTGATCGACTCAAGGTGCGCCCAAGACAGGGCCTTGGTGTTCTGCTTGTCGGGAGTGTCAATGGTTCCAGCAACATCATAAGTTCCGTTTCCGAAACCGTAAGTGTTCCAGCGGGCGGCGGTGTTCGTCTCGAAGCACTCGTTGGAGTCTCCATTCTCAGTGAACTTGCCGTCAGCCAAAGCGATGAAGCGATTGCCCGAGATACGAGCAAACTCGTCTTGATACATCCGAACCCAATACTCAGTTCCGAGGTCAGTCAGGAGACTGACAATCTCATCGCTTTGCGACTTGGACTCAGCGGCGGCACGAAGACTCTCAATAGAGAAGTTATTCGTCTTGAAGCTCTTTTGCAGGAGCCCGTAGCCACGCTCAGACGGGTTAAACGTAATAACGTCAGCAGGGGGATCGACGTTATTCGTCGCGTTAATCGCGCCACCAGTGGAGTCACCTCCGTAGTTAGCAGTCGAGTTCCCCTTGATCGGCTCAGGATAAGCCGCGTTGTCTCCGTCAATGAATTCAGCGTCCGCGTCAGCAGTGATGCCTACTCGGTCATATTGAATATGCTTCTGGACAAAGCCAGCGTTCTGCTTCCATTCGGAGCGGTTGTCTCGGAAAAGCGCCAGCAACTTGCTGGAGCGGTTCATCTTTCCGTTAATCTTAGTAGAACCAATGATACCAGTATAAGTGGTCCAGAAGTCCGTAATTGCGGATTGTGCCATAGTTTCGTGTCTTTCTAGTTAAGGCTTTGCGGGATCTCCGTCCAAGCCAAAAGACCAGCCGCTGACAGGTTGCCAAGCTCTTAAAACTGGTCTCAGTTGTGGTGCAACGTGCGACGTTGCCTACCAGAAGGGTTATGGCCCCAGCGATCCCAAAGTGAATTTTACCGCTGACCTTTGCTCCAGCGCACATCTTATTTATCAGGATGACAGAAGATTGTAAAGTCCCTTTGTGTGCGCTACTATGTGGTATGCCGTTACCCAAGTCCGTCGAAGTCGGAGGAGTTAAATTCAGAATACAGCGAACCCCTAAAGCTAAGGGCGATGAGGACTTCGGGGAGATCGACACAGATAGGCGCGTGATTTACATTAACCCGTCTGTCTGCAAGACACAGAAAGCGGAGTGGCTCACGCTTAAACACGAAGTGGCTCACGCCGCCCTTCACGTATCAGGCATTGGATACGTCCTTAAGCACAAAGATGAAGAGGCACTGGTGCGAATGCTGGAGCATATAATGATCCCCTCTCTGGAGAAGCTCACTCTCTTGGAACACTCTTAGCGATCATTCTTTTGTATGGGAGAACCGCCCACTCGGGGCAATATACTTGTAGCTTGGCCTCTGGGAATTCTTTGAACACAGCATGCCACCCTTTAGCCCATTTCTCTGCTGGAGCCTTGTTGTCTATGTTGTTCCGATAATACTTTTCTGACTGAGGATAGTGCTTCTCGGTTAGCGTCTCCCTGCTTCCCGTCCATAAGCTATCGAAGCCAATTAGTCTTATATCGCTAAACCCTACCCGTAACGCCCATAGCACTGCGGTCTGCCCAGCGTTCTGTGGGTCTCTATCAATGGTGTCTTGTTTGTCTCTGGGCGGGACTGCACCTATTAGCGAAATCTTTCTAGTGACACCTCTGTTGCTCTCTACATATCTGTATGCTTGAGGGCCAAGAATGACAGGTCGCGTTATGCGCTGCTTCCCAAGCAATATCTCCCCCGCGATTCGAGCGTCCGTCACGACAACTGAGTTGGTATCCTCAGTTAGGTTGCACCCAATGGAGATGCCGTCTGACCAACTGTGATTAGCTCTGCTTGGGCCGTTTCCTACGATGTATATTTTACTCATAGTTCAAGGCCAAGCCCTGCTGTCAGCTTTTCTTTCGTGGTGACTTCCGCGTTGCCTTCTTAGAGGCCACCTTTTTAGGGGCTACTTTCTTAGATGTTACCTTTTTGGGTGGTCGCCCTACTTTACTTCCGTATGTTCCTTTTCCTTGTGGCATAAATAAACCCTATCGAGCGTAGCTCGCTAAGTCAAGATCGCCCTTTGGCCCCAAGTTTTTCCCTTCCCTTTTAATTGATTACAAGAAAGCCCCGCTGAGAGGGTCGGATGAGAGTCTCAGCGGGGCCTCAGTGCGTCCAGCAAGGGGCTTAAAACGGAATATCGTCACCCTCGTCCAGCTCGTCCTTTTCCTTGCGTGGCAGATTGTCGCCCTCGGGGATCGCTGTGCTTCGCTGCTCCTGAATCTGGTCCTGTTTCTGAGACCTCAAATAAGACTGGAACTCCTTATCGGCTTCCTTGGCTTTTTCAAGCTCCTCATCCGAGGGTTCAGAAGCTTTGAGGACCGGGATGTCATACTTGGTAGAGCCTTGCTGCCCCTCGTTTGTGGAGCCATCCCAAGTGACGAGCTTGCCCTCCAGTTGGCCTCCAGCAGATTTCTGGAGGTCAAACCACGCTCCGCTTCCGCTCCCTGAAAGGACAAGGCAAATGGTTCCAGTTTCTCCGTTGTGAAGTTTGCCGATTCCATAGACACAGATGGCGAACTTTCCACCACAACCGCGAACCGTATCCTTGATGTCTTTCCACTTGCCCGAGACGACTGGGGTTCGGGACTTAAATCCATAGTAAACATCAAGGTCTTCGTTCTGGACGTTCTTTACCTCGTTAGCGCGGATTCCTGTGTTTTTTGCGGTGCTGTATCCACGGACGGAATAAAGAGTGTCAAACGGGATGAATTGAAACGACTTGTGCCGGATGTTCTCCTCTTTCTCTTTATCCCACGATTGAATGCGGCCTTCTCCGTGAGCGCCTTTCCACTCAAGAAATTGCTTTACGGGGCTCGATGCTCTTTTTGTAGTTAATGACATTGTATTGCTTTTGTTGTGTTTGTGTTGCCGTCTATCCGTGCTGTCTCTTCGGAGAGCCTTGTAAGCCGCTCTCCGCTAGATCTCTTTATGCTCCTACGCTGATTCCAAAGCTGGACGCAACATCTTCGTGGCTAGGTGCTTTACCTTTAGCGACTGCTGGAGCCGCCGTTCCTTGGCTCAGGTTTACCCCAGAGGCGGCTTGGTCTTTCTTGCCTTTGTCGAGCTTTCTTAACTGCGCCCTCAGTGCTGCATTTTCCTTCAGCAAGGTCGGAGCGTAAGCGGCAGACGCCATAGCGAAAGCTTTGTTCTCTGTTGAAACAGAGTCGAAGTCAGCGGAGTTGGCAAACGCTAGATCTCCTTTGAGTTGCTTTTTATTAGCCTCTGAAACAGGAACCTCTGCATACTTGTCCGTAATCTCTTTAACCTGAAGTCGGTATAGCTTTTGGGATTTAGTTTGGGCTTCCCTTTTGCTTTCTGCTTGCGCTAATTGATTGGCCTCGTGAGTTGACTTAGCATCCTCCAGCATTTCCTGCTGTGATTCGATGGCTTTATTGTAATCTGCCGCCATCAGAGATACTTTCTGCTCGATATGTCGCTTGTATTTCGAGTTTGACTCTCCTGTCTCTTCGTCCTCGTCAGGCATCAATGCGTCAATCTTGTCTGCAAGAATCCTCGGGTTAGTCTCTCCGATTGCTCGGGCGACGGACTTCTCATCTAGCCCGAAAGACTCAGCCAATGACTTCATTTCTTCCGCTATTTTGGCTACAGGCAATTCGTAAGCATTCGCGTAAGCGTCGGATGATTTGACAGCCAGTTCGTAACTGTCCTCAGTTAGCTGCTTATTCAGCAACTCCAGTTCCTCTAAGCGATCCTGCTTCTCTTTCATCTCACTCAGTTGAGATTCTAGCTCTAGCTCTCTGGGCGAGGACGCCGGGGATTTCTTGGCCTCTTTGAGTTGTTGTTTGAGCGACTTCCATTTGGCTCGCTCTTTGTCCTCCATGCCTTCGACCTCGGCCTCGGTCTCTGCGTCAAACGCCTCTTCGTCAAACTTGTCGGGATCAGCTTTCTTTGCCGCTTTGTCGTCGCCTTTGTCGCTGCTTTTGTCGAATCCAAGGTCAGGAACATTGATGTCGTCGCCTTCTCCGCTGGTGTCTTCTCCGCTGGTGTCTTCTCCGCTGGTGTCTTCGTTAGTGTTGACGAGATTCTCTACCGCCGCGTCCTCTTTTGAGGCACTTGGGTCTTCGGCTTTTACCTCATCGACTGCGGGGGCGGCTGTCTGTGACTCATCGGCCTCTTTGCCTTGCGACTTAGCCCATGCTTCTTGAATGTCAAAATCCTTGGCCTGATCTCCCGATGGAGCTTCTGTCTTTTGTTTATTTTCGTCCATGATATTGAGTTGTCGTTATTTTGGAATCTCGCTTACGTCGTTGATTAACCCTCTTGCCCTTGGTTTGGCTGGGACTCTGGTGATTTGTAACTTAGTCTGAATCATTGTGGCTAACCTCAAGAACCCTGACATGACGCTGGCCGTGTGAGCAAGCATATCGTTTGTGTGAACGCCGTCAAGTGTTTTGTTTATGTCCGCTACGGGGGCTTCCCGAAGGCACTCATCAATTAGCCGCTCAATCGCGGGCGCGACCGCCCTGAGAGCATCCTTGTCCTCTTTTGTCATAACTTAAATTACTTGCGGAGCTTGCTGATAATCTCTAGCGATTCCCCTTCTCCGTGTCCCATCCAAAGCACAGCACTTAGTGACTCCGCTTCTGACTTCGCTGACCTTACAGCACGAACGGTAGAGAGTGCAAGACTTATTTCTTCATCATCCATTGCCTCTACATCTGATCCTGTGACCTCCGCATAGAGGTCCAGCGTTTGCTTTGCTATCATGACTTGATTTGACCCCTTTGCTATTGCGGCTTAGGCTGGTGTCCGCGTATTTTACTCGCCGCGAGAGCGCCGTCAATAGCCATCTTTGCTTGGGACTCATTATTCTCGCGAATGATCTTTGCATCTGACTCAGCTTTCTTTAGCTGCTGGTCTAGCTGGAACTTCTCGACTTTCATTTGAGACTCAGTAGCCGCTTCGTTGCGCCTGCTTTCTTGCTCTTCTCCAGCGGCCCCCTGCTGTTGTTGTTGCTCTTCTGCGTCTCGCTGCTCTTTCTCGATAGCTTTCATGCCGTTCATAAAGAATTCTCCGAGTCGCTGCACCTGAGCGGTAATCTCGTTGATGTTTTGCTCGGTCACATCGTTAGGAACGATCATCTCAAGGTGGTTTTGGCAGTGCTTGTAAATCGGCAGGTTCTTTAAGGTGTATTCAGTTAACTCTAGCTCGCCGCTCTCTACGAGATCCTTGGTCGCCATCATTACCTCAAGGTGAACCTCAAGGTGAACCAAATGGTCTTCGCCGTCATTGGGTTCAATCTCAGCGCCGTCTAGCATTTGATTATTCTCTAGCTCCGCAATCTTATCATCGTAGGTCTTCCTTGTCTGGTTCGGTGGCCCAATGTAAGAGTCAGCGGCCTGCTTCCCGGCCCTGTTCAGGATGTAGTCGTAATCATTGTTTTTGCGGCCCTGAGCATCCATTGACCCGTAAGTGTTGGATCGGATGTCTTTCAGCGCGTTCATCTGGTTGGCCTTGCTTCCTCCCCCAAGAACCCTGATCGCCTTCACCCCGCTCCACTGAATCGCGTTAAATATGTCTTCACTTAGCCCGTCCTCCTCAATCAAGAGTCGCTTCATCTCTATGGACTCAGGCGTGTCCTTTTCGTCCCTGAAGATCCTCGCTACCATTTCTGCGTAAATCCTGTCGAGAGGAGGGTAAAACAACGTAATTGATGCGGAGTTCATCGCGTTCATCTCCTCTAGCGTGGCGCTGATGTTGTCTGAGTTTGCCCTCTCCCCAAATGAGTCAACCTCCCCGATGTTGCCTGAGACCTTCCGCAAGGCACTGTCGATAATGCTCATCGCCGGAATCAGGCTTTGGCCAAGATCTCGCGTCTGCTGCTTTTCTGGCATCCTGACCCCCGGAGCGAGAATTGTTCCGAACGCTCCGAACTCGACCAAAGCCGTGTCTTGAAGTTGTTCTGTTCCGTCCACCTCATATTGAGGGAGAGAGTTAAGCTTCGCCGCGTTAAGCAGATCAGTGGTAGAAATGTTTTCTGCGTTACAAAGCTGGTAAATGAAATGTCCCATGCCGCGAACGGTTGCCAAGCGGTTCCCTTTGCCTGACGAGTAAGGGAACACCTGAAACGCCTCGTTCATGCTTTTGTATTTGCTTATTTGCTTCTGAAGGAACTCGCCGTCCTTCTCGGGCGTAGTGAAGAAGCTGACCGATCCGTCTAGCTCCTCCAAGAAAATATAAATTATAGGGATAGGCTTTATGGTGTGACTGACGTATGCCTCGTTAGCCAGAAGATCCTCCTCCAGCTTCTCCCAGTTCTTCCAGTCCCCTCCCTTTGATGTTGCTGCTGAGTGAATCGCTTTCCTCACTGCGACCGCATCCCACCCTTGTTTAGCTGCCTCGCCCTCGTTTCTGATCTTCCTCCACAGATCCCCAACGTGAAGCTCTCTCTTCATGGCAGCAATAGGAATCTGCGAACTGACTGGCTCGCAATTGACCGGGAACTTAATGTCACTGCGTCCCGCGCTTCCTACTTTCCATGAGTTTACGTCCTCGAAGAAAAGAACCCCAGCGCCGTCATCGACAAAGTTACAGCAAAGGTCGTTGAGACGGGTAGCGAAGCAATCCCAATCTCGTAGCATCTCCGAAAACCTAGTGGCTAAATGGCGCTCTGCCTCAGTCTTTTGAGGCCCCGGAATCTTCGTTGACAGCGGGATCGAGACAAGGTTTCTGTCGGACTCAAAGATGTCCATGATCCCTGATGCCGCGTTGCTCGTAATTAGCTTCCCGTGTCCTGTGTTCAGGTTGTATAGTTCCCCTTGTCCTTCTTCCTCTCTCTTTGATTGGCTGTAAGGCGGAACATTGTTAAGTAACTCCTGAACTATTGACCTATTGTATGATCCTACTCGGTCATCATCAACCAGCCCCTTGTAGATCGCTCTGGCTGAGTCCGCGTTCAGAAGCCTAGATTCAGGAACCTCTCCTGTTTCAAGGTCAGGAACCGCAAGTATATCGAGGGCTGATTTACGAAAATTTTCTAACATTAGAATTGAAGTTTTTTAGATGACCTACCAGCAGACATTCCAAATCTTTTGCGAGCCCCTCTGAACTCAGTCTGTGCGCGGCCTATGATAGCCTTTTGCTCTTGAGAATCAAGCAGTCTGTTTTGTATGGCCACATCCAACATTACCACAAATGCGTCCGCTAAGTCAGGGCTCTTCCCTGTTCTTGCTCGCATTCTTGGTTTCGGCTCAACCTTCAGCTTGTGTCCCGATTGTTTTTCATCGTATTCTCGCGCCACAAGCTCCTGTACTACTGAGGCGGGAATGCCTGAGACTTGTCCTGATCGAATATACTGCTTGGGTTGGACCCACAGTTCTGACACCCGATTGCTAAACTCCAGCTTTGTGTCTCCGTTCAGGCTTACCGTCCGGCCTGACGGACTGCCTCCGAACTCGATCTTTTTGACTTTGGGGGACCACTCCATATCGACGATATGGCCAAAAGCAATCCCCGCTCCTGAGTTATCAAAGCCCGCACATTGCGGAGAAATGCCGCGATCTACGGACATGTTCCGCCAATTGATGACGATTTGGTGGCTAGGGGCCATCTCTCTTGTGTCGTCAATGGGAATCTCGTTGATACATGCTACATGGAGCTTCTGCACTCCGTTTACCCTGCCACAGATTGCCTCGATGCTCGGGCTCCTGTCTCCTCCGCTGGTAAACGCGGAATCCAATCCGCAAACTCTAGTTAGCTGGTCTGGGTTGTCCCACTTGGGCTCATCGGTTCCTGACGCGCTCATTAGCTCGGACTCAGAATAAATGGCGTTAGGCGACTTGTCAGAACACCACATAGCTCTATACATCCGATAATAATATCGGGAAGTCGCCGTGTATGTCTCTTTTGCCGCATCCATGACTGGCTGTGATGGCATCCAAAAGCACTTAGGGGATTTTTTCGCTCTGTCCTTAGCGTCCCAGTTTTGCTCTTCTTTGATCCTTGGGGACTTCTCTGCATCAAGCCTGATGACCTTGCCTCGCTGAGTGAGCCATGAATCAGGTTCGTGCGCCACAGAGTTCCACCCGTCTTTTGGCTCACAGAACTTCCCAAACGGGTCAAGTTTCAGATTCGGGTTCCCGAGTGCTATCATTTGAAACTTCGGGTTGTTAATCAGGTTGGTATAAGCAACGGTCAGCAAGTTAGCGGAAAGGTCAGGAAGCTCGTCAGCAATCAATAAACAGAGCCCCCCTCCCGGCGCTAACGCCCCCGCAAGAACTCGCGCTACAACGTCCGGGTCAGTTGACAAAGCCGTGTTAGACGGAGCTTTTGCTCCCATTACTTTTGACGTAGCTTCCTCTCCTTTTTGTTTGTCAGCGGCCACAAGCCTGAGTCCTGACGCATCTGTGATCTCCCCTTGAGCGCCTAACCCTCGGATAACGCATTTGGAGTGAACTGATTTGCCGGGAGCGACCGTCCCTTTCTGCCCGAAGTAATGCTCTACTTGGGACCAGTATTCCTTAACCGCCTTCCAGATCCGACCTTTGGCCATCTCGATTGTGGTCGATGTCAGGAGGCATAGCGTCTCGGTCGGGGCGCTGAGATACATGATAATAGCATATAACCCGTAGCAGTCGCTTTTCCCTCCTGATGATGCTCCCGCCACCCCTAAGAATCTTTTTGGCTCCCGATTGGCTAGTGCCTCACGGACCATGAGTTCACCCCAGTCGTTCCAGATGTGGTGACGGGTTGAGTCTTTGTTGTTGAAAATGATGTCAACCGCGTTTTTATAGTGCGAAAAAGAATCAAGCCTCCCGTCCTCCCAGTCGCCACGCGGGTCATGCCTCAAGCAGAATAGCTCAATATCAAGCGCACTTACGTTTGCTGGCCACTTCCGATTGTATTTCGTAATAGCGATCATTCGTTCTAACACCTGCCTAACAGCTTGTCCAGCCTCAGCCCGCCCAGCTATGTTGATCGCCACAGCGGATAAAAGCTCTTGACAGAATGGACTCACCCGTGAGAGGTTCGCCTTGGCGGGCCGATAGCCCCGTGGCTCACTGGTTGATTTCGTGCTGAACAAGTCGGGACCAGTGATCCCTCTGTAGGTAGCCCCTACGGTAGAGGGACAATCCAAATCTCAGCCAGTTAGCACTGGGGGGCGCGGATCAACTAGCTTGATGAGAGCTAGGATTGGATACTCAAAAGGTATTTACGGTTGATCTTGTTTCATGCGGACGACCGAGACTCGGTTTCACTTGATTAGCTCTCCTTTCCTCCCTTGCGGGGGGAAGGGGGGCTGTTTCACGAACTTCTCTCGATCTGGTTTCACTTCGTTTCCTTTACTTCAAAAGAGCATTGAGACAAAAGAAAAATAACTCAGAAATGTCTTGCTGTTTGATGCTGTTGCTGCATAATCTTCATTGAAGCAAATCAAAAACAAAGACTTTGAGACAGTGGTGTAACGGCAGCACAAACGCCCCAAGCGTTGTGTTAGCGACTAATCAGTATGGTAAAAAGGTGGAGGTTCGATTCCTTCCTGTCTCATAATTATCATCAACTACCACAACCAATGACACTAACCAATACACAGCTACTAGAGTTTGCAAAGACCCTAGACTCAGACGAAATCATCTACATCAACTGCCCCTACACATGACTAGCAGCCCGAGCAGCCACTCAGTTGAGCGGCAAGGAGCATTACATGGATGGTTGGGAAGTGTTTAATCCCCTGTTTTGGCAGTCATCTGAAGACCTAGACGACCGCTTTACAGCGGTTACAGACGGTTACGCAAAGTGGAGTGAAGAGCATTGCAACTCTGAACTAGACGAACCTAGAGTCGAAGAAATCATCGGCGCGTTAGAGAACTTAATTGAGGGAGGAGAAAAATGAAACCCTCTTTTTGAATTGCGGAAAATAATTCAGAAATGTCTTGCTGTTTGATGCTGTTGCTGCATAATCTTCATCTGAGAGGCAACAACCACTCTAAGCATAATCTATCTGACGGCTGGTAGCCGTCTCTTACCGTCCCCTTGGTGGAGCGTAAATCCTAAGAAACATTCCACAAGGACATTTACGGAGCCTTGGCGTTCCACAAAAAAATCATGCAAAAAGCAAAATTACAACCAACTCACCCTCTTCCCGATGTCGTCCAGACCGCATTTGTCTTTGCGGCCCGATACGTCCACCACCGAGACACGGGCGGCACATTGGCTGTTTGCCGCGCCTTGGCCTCTGTCTGGCCCGAACTGTCAGAGAATACCCGTGAGCAAATCCTCAGGGAGAGCTATGAGGCGACAACCAATCTCCATGAGTGGAGAGAGTTTCGCGGAGATGACGAAGAGAACGCCAACTGTGATGCCGCCCCGTAGGGGTCGGGCATCCGCGACTTGTTCTCCATTTTAATTGATTACTACAATGAACAACAACCAAGAACTAAACGAGAAACTAGCCGCCCTCTGTGGGTGGAAATCACCTGACCACCCCGACTGCAAGGCGGCAACGGAAGGATGGGCTACGGGAGACAAGTGGTGGATCGACCCCGAAGGAATGCAGCGCATGTGCCACGATATTCCCAAATACTGCGATGACCTCAACGCCACGCGAAAGGCAGAGGCATTGCTAGACTATGATGGGCAAGTCGCATTCATTACTGCGCTCTGTCCATTAGTGGGTCTGACGGGTGAAGGCAAATACTGGTATGACTTGGAGTGCCATGAGGCTTGGAGGGTGGCAAACGCCACGGCGAGGCAACGCGTGGAGGCTCTTCTTGTTGCTTTGGAGAACGGTCCATGTCCTGCCACCGAGCATGGCGAGGTTGGTAGCGACTGATTGTTCTCCATTTTTGATATGAGACTCACGATACGACACCGAATCAGGATTGCATGGGAGGCATTGACCAGTCGAAGCGGTCACGCCCACCCTTCGCAAGAGAAGCAGCTTTCGACATTTCAAAGAGGATACGATGCGGGGATGAAGGATGCCGAGCTTTCAAGAAAACAACTCAGGGAAGACGCAGACCTTGCAGACATGGGGCGTCCACTCAAATTCCAATACCATGAAAACGCACAAAGGTAAAACCTACTACTACGCCAAAGAGCCGAAGCGGTGGACTTGCATTGAAGCGACTGATGGCGAGAACGGTCAATCAACATTCGTCAGCGAGGATGGCGAAGAGGCGAAGTTCTATAATCACGACATGCACCTAACGTGCGAGAAACGCATCGCTTCAACGCTTATCGCTCTCCTTCCTCATGGAACCTACAACATCGGGATCTCGCTGGAACACACCCTATACGGGGACTCCAACGACTCTGCCGACTGGTGGAGAGTGGCTGTGCCGCTGCCGAGGCCAAGGGGAAACTGGAAAGCGATACACGAAGCCCGAACGGATGAAGGGGTGGCTCTCACGCTGGCTGACCAGTATTAAGCAGAACTCATGAATACGAAAAACCAATTTGAAGCACAAAGAAAAGCCTTGGAGTTCCAAGAAATGTATTACCCAAGCGATTGCTTGCTTAAGCAACGCGCTCAAAGCGAGGCCATAAGGTTCGCGTTCGCGCAGGGCTTTGAGATGGCGCAGAGATTAATGCAGGAACGCTTAGACGAAATGAAGGAAGACTTAGACTTCGCCAACGGAAAGGGCTGCAATTTTACTGGATAACGCACAAGATCATGGATAGATGCCCACCAGAAACTATTGAAAGCACGGATAGCGCCACCGGGCAGCTATTCCATGCATCGCCTTGTTCTGCTCCGTTAGTTATCCATTTTTATATTTTATGAGCCTAGAAAACGACAACTACAACCTAGCCAACATGCTAACCAAAGCAGAGAATGAGCTAGAATCACTTAGGGTGGTATCTCAACAGATGGCGATGGTCTTGGGGTCATGTATTTATGACCGCGACCCATGGGCGCACGTTGACTCAAAAAGAACGGAGGCAGCAAACAACGCTTGGCGCGATCACCTGCACAAATTCCCCTTGGATAACGGAAAGGTGAATCATGACTGAAACGACGAAGGAGTGTAAGGAATTGAATCAACCGCCTTGTTATGTGGTGGTCGAGGAAGATAGGGGAATGGGTGCTACCGTGGAGGCCGTCTTTTTGGATAAGGAGCAGGCGGAAGCTTTGGCAAACACTAGCTCTCATCTGTATGTTGAAGAGTCTGTGCTTTGTTCACATAACGCATGAGTGATGCCACCACAACGAGCGAAGCGAGGCAGGGGTTGGAATCCACGCCTTGTTCGCTGACCGCATTTATCTCCTGCGCTTTCATTTTGGCGGGAATCTCCGCCGTGATCATGATTGTCGGGCTTGCCGTATGGCTACCCGTCGAGATCGAAAAAGACGGCGAAACCATCAAAGAACGAAACGACCTTTTTCACAAATAGACCCCTCGATATGTTCCCGAAATACGTTTCGGCAACATTTGTAAGTCACTGAAAACCAACAATATGAAAAAGAAATTAAACGCTAGTGGCGTTTCGATGCCTGCCCGTGTTCGCCCCCCCGTTGAAATTATGGGGCAGCTTCGGAAAATGGAGGGCGAATTACACCACAGCGATCTGACCATGAGCAATCAAGATAGGATGGCTGGTGAGAGGATGGCGCATGAAATTGGCGACCTCTACATCGACCGCTTCAACGAGACACCTGTGGCCCAATGGTCAAAGGTTATGAGGGCATTACGCGCCCACGGATTCGAGATTTCTTTGCAGAACACCAACCACACAACATAAAAACATGCAATTACTAAACGGAGACTGCCTAGAGCAGATGAAAGCATTACCAGATAACAGCGTGGACAGCATTGTAACTGACCCACCCTACGGGATTAGCTTCATGGCTAAGAAGTGGGATTATGACGTTCCCAAGGTCGAGGTCTGGCAAGAAGCCATGCGAGTGCTGAAGCCCGGAGGCCATGCTTTGATCGCTTGCGGCACTCGGACGCAACACCGAATGGTGGTGAACATCGAGGACGCTGGCTTTGAGATACGTGATGTGGTGAGTTGGATTTATGGGAGCGGATTCCCGAAGAGCCTGAATATCAGTAAGGCGATTGATAAGTCTGCTGGGGCAGAGCGTGAGGTCGTGGGCGTAAGTTCAAACAGTCGAGATAGGAGTAAGCACGTTGTCCATGCAATGAATGAAATACCTAACAAACCGATCAACATTACAGCCCCCGCAACCGAATCCGCCAAGCAATGGGACGGCTGGGGAACAGCCCTAAAACCAGCCTGTGAGTTCTTCACGCTTGCCCGTAAGCCTCTCTCGGAAAAGACGGTGGCCGCTAATGTCCTCAAGTGGGGAACAGGCGGGATTAACATTGATGGGTGTCGGGTGGGTACAGAGGTGCTTACTAATCAGGAGGGCATGTCCCGTTGGAATAACTATAGGCACGGAGACAATAAGTATCCATGTGACGTTCCAGCTACCGAGGTCACAGGTCGCTTCCCCGCCAACCTTATCCACTCAGGCGAGCAGGAGGTGATGGACTTGTTTCCGGAGACGAAGCCAAGTAAGAGGGCTGCGCGTGGTGGCACTAACGCAAACCCGATGGACTGGGGAAATGCACGGAGCGATGGCGACATTCCAAAGGGTCACAACGACAACGGAGGCTCAGCAGCCCGCTTCTTCTACTGCGCCAAGGCAAGCAAGAAGGATCGCGACGAGGGGCTTGAGGGTTTTGAGGAGAAGCAGACAACTTTTTCGGAAGGGACAAGACTATCAAAAAACGGCGATGGAACACCAAGGAATCAGAAGCCGAGTAATCGTAACAATCACCCAACAGTCAAACCCACAGCCCTTATGCAATACCTATGTCGCCTCATCACCCCTACGGGTGGCGTTGTCCTAGACCCTTATATGGGTAGCGGCAGCACGGGGAAGGCAGCAGTAAAAGAGGGCTTCGATTTTGTGGGAATTGAGCTTAACCCTGATTATTTCAATATCGCAAAGTCACGCATCGCATCAAGCAA
>Ga0098052_1000716_pt1 | contig 20937 bp, 18 predicted proteins | sample 15_taG_FD_81591 | JGI IMG/M metagenome (GOLD analysis project Ga0098052, IMG submission 81591) | Marine viral communities from the Subarctic Pacific Ocean - 15_ETSP_OMZ_AT15312 metaG | ecosystem: Environmental > Aquatic > Marine > Oceanic | place: Pacific Ocean | collected 2015-01-18
CCGTCATTTATAACCTTCATTTATAATACCTCTTTTTTATTGATTAATAATCCCAAAGTCATAATGCATATCATAAAATATAAAGAGCAAATTATAATATTAGAGCCATTTATAATAAATGCTATTGTTTGACATAGGAATACAATTCCAAGTATTAACTTCATTACCTATACCCCTTTAATATATTCTTAATTACATTATCATCATATTTTGAATCATTTACAAATTCAAGAGTATTTTTATTTATGCATAATTCCCCAATAATATAAATTCTATCATCAGTAAACATAACACTATCATTACTTCCCCCAATAGAGATATATGTTTTACAACAATTAAAGCCTTCTCTTATTAAATGCTCTATTCTTTTCTTGTTCATAGTTCTCCTATTTTCTTAAAACGCCAGAACCACATGCTCTGAACTATTGGAAATGTACAATGGTTTAATAATGCAATGCAAGAAAACTTTAAATTATTTAACACCCCGAGGGAAACGTGGGAACTTAAGCTTGTATAAGTACATAACTTACGCCATGGATATCATATACTTTATAGCTGGAACAATACTAGGAGCATCTGTTCATCACATCGCCACGAGACTTGGGGCTAGTACTATAGCCAAGGGTATTAATATTATAGTGGAACCAGAGCCACTCGAAAAAGAGGCTGAGGCATCGCTGGAGCAACTTCAAGATGAAAACTCCTATAACTACGATACCTATACAGAGTACATAGATGGACTGGAACAATTCGATGAGGATATAGACATTCTAGTCATTGAGGATGTGCCCTCGGGAGAGCAGAATTAAGCTGGGGAGATTAGATAGAGCTATTATATATATGCTCACAGGAATTAAAAGAATTAGAGCGGTCATGGATAGTGCTGTAGGCACAGCGTATGACCAAGGCTTCCAAGCTGGAATGTATCAGGGAGCCAAGACCCACGGCAAGAAGCACGCCAACAAGGTTAGGAAGGCTATAAGGAATGCCTACACCAAGAAGAACACAAATTTAGAGGCCTAGAATGGATATTATAGAGAAGAACGGCAAGATGGTGAAGCGTAACCTCTCCAAGGAGGAACGACAAGATATACTAGCCAAAAACCAGCCTAAACGTGCAGAGAACGGCCAACTTTTGAAGGGTCAGTCATCCAATCCAGCTGGTAGACCTAAGAAGGAGCATACTATAGTAGATATCTTTAGAGAGCATGAGGGTGCTCAGGAGTTAATAGAGAAACTATATACAGTAGCATCTACACTAGGGACAGATGAGGTAGACAAGGATGCACTAGCATCAGCCAAGCTTATCATTGAACGTATAGTACCGTCACTCAAGGCCAGTGAGATACGTGTTGACTCAGATGGTAGCGATAACATGGTGTACCTCCCAAGCCAGACAGATATAGAGGATGCATAGTAGTAGTGATAGGCTATACCATATGCACCGCTGTGAGCTACGAGGATGACCACAGGCGAGGGATAACAATACAATGGTATGCTACCCCCACCTCACCAGTAACAGTGGTATATGCGTCACGTGATTATGATTAAGGCAACGGGGCCACGCTAGTCAGCTAGGTAGGTATATATGACTACCAGCAATATATTTAGTAATAACGGGGTCTTCCCCAAATTTTTTAATAAGGAATAATAAGGACAATTATGGCGAATAAGAAAAAAGCTAAAGCTGGTGAGTATGAAGGCACCACCACTGGATACCAAGACTCAAAATTTAGAACCTTGAAAGTTGGGCCCCGTGACAAGGATTGGCATAAAGAGGCAGTTAAAAGATTAAAGAAAAAACGGTCATCGGCTGGTTCAAAAACTAAGGTGGCCAAATCATCTGACTACGATGATAAGAATCGTTCGGGAGTGAAATTTGATGATATGCATCCCGATGTTCAAAAGGCTCATATTATGGAGCGACCCGCTAATAGGCATAGCCGAAATCTTAAGAAGAAGAAAAAATAATTGAACGGTGAGGCACTATGGGCCCCGCATGAGGGACAGCAGACCCTCGCTCTCTCAATTAATGAGGAGACCTATGAAATTTTATACGGTGGTGCAAGAGGCGGTGGTAAGACCGATGCGGGTATTGTTTGGTTGCTTAAGGGTGTGCATGACCCTAACTTTGTTGGGATGTGCATTCGTAGGAACCACTCTGACCTTCGTAACTGGATTGACAGGGCTATTATGCTCTACCCCAATGCAACGGTATCTGGCAAGCCTACAGTGTTCAAGTTCCCCTCGGGGGCAAAGATATACACCGGGCATCTAAAGGATGCTAATGCCTACGCACAGTTCCAAGGGTGGGAGATACATCGACTCTTAATTGAGGAGGTGGGTCAAATCCCTACTGAGGAAAGTTATTTGAAATTAGTATCATCGGTTAGAAGTACGTGTGCCATAAAGCCACAGGTATTTTTAACATGTAACCCGGGTGGTGCTGGACATCAGTGGATTAAGAAACGCTTCCGGATTGGCCGAACCGAGTCTAATAAGGCATTCAAGGACCCAATCAGCGGAAGACGCAGGGTATTTATACCGGCTACCATTGATGATAACCCAACCCTCGCTGATGCTGACCCAGCGTACGTAAAATTTTTGGACTCTCTTCCGGAGCCACTACGCTCCGCATGGAGATATGGTGACTTTGATGTCTTCGCAGGACAGTATTTTTCAGAGTGGGAACCGCAGACTCATATTATTGACAGGGAGCGGTCGAAGGAACTAGGCTTTGGACGGCCAGAAAATTATAAGTATATTGGTATCGACTGGGGTCACTCGGCTCCATTCTGTGCAATTTGGGTGGAGGTTACGCCCAAGGGTAAGGTTCTATGTTACAGGGAGTTATATGGTACTGAGAAGCATCCCATGGAGTGGGGCGAGTTAATTGCGAAGCATAGTCAGGGTGAGGATATCACCATGTCTCTAGGGGACCCGTCCATGTGGACCCGTAACCCTATGTCGTGGCGTAAGCCAGAAACGGCGATGTACGCTGATAGCAGTATCGCTAACGCAATGTCTGGTGGATATGATACCCCACTAGTACCCAATCTTAATCCTGCGAATAACGACCGTATAAACGGTTGGATGAATTTGTCGCAGAAAATGCACTGGAATGAGACAACGGAGCCTGATTTCTATATTCTAAAGGGAACCTGTCCTAATTTAACGAGGACCATCCCGGATATGATATTTGATGAGAAAAGGCCCGAGGACTTGGACACAACTCTGGAGGACCATGCACTGGATGCACTTAGATACGCCCTAACGCATGTACAAACCCCAACGAAGATTGAGGCTAAGTCCAAGGACCAGCTTGACTATGAAAAATTATTAAACCCTAATCCGGAAGGATGGAACTACAGTTTTGAGTAAAAAATATCCAGATATAGATGTTAGTGAGTACGCTAGCAACGATGAGCTTACGGTAAATAAGCTTGAGAAAATGTTTCAATCCTGCAAGGAGGCTCGCAAGGGTCGCATACCTCGCTGGAGACGAAATGAGGAATTATATAATGGGGAGATGCTTAAGCCCTTTAATTTACCTAAGTACAAGACTCGGATTGAACCAAATATTATACACTCTGTTGTTGAGACTATGTATGCAATTCTAACGGATAGAAATCCAAAGGTTGATATTATGCCCAAGACAGAGGAGCAAATACAGCCAGCGAGAAATGCACAGGAGGCCGTGGAGTTTGTTCTGGAAACGGCTAAATTTGGCAGAGCCGTTGCTATGATGAAGCGTGATGGGCTTATATACGGCAATGGGTTCGTTAAGTTTAGTATGCAGGACGAGGAGCTAAGTGTAACAGTTCCGGATGTTTACACGGTATTCATTGACCCCCTCGCAACCAATCTACAGGATGCTAAGTGCGTTGTTTTTGCAACACCGGCGTACGTGGATGATATTAAAGAAAATTTTGGAAAGTCAGTTGGCTCTGAAGGGAAGATGAATGAGTATCGGTCCTTCATTAAGAACGATGAAAAGTTGGCAACTAAGTCCGTGAATTTACAGGAGTTAGAGTCCCAATCACCAATGGACAGGCCCGAGGCTTCGGACTATCGTGGTGGCCAAACCCTTCTTAAGGAGGCTTTCTATAAAACAAATGATGGATGGAGATTAGCTACATGGGCTGGTAAAACCCTGCTTCAGGATACCGAGAGTCCCTTTGAATTTCTCCCGCTTATTATGTTTCAAAATTACCAGAATGCCCATACAATATGGGGCAAGGGTGAGCCAGAGGTTATTGAGAGCCTCGTGGTAGGTAGCTCAATAGCTCTATCTCAAGGAATGGATAATTTAATTTACCATGGCAACCCAGCTATCGTGATGTCTAAGTCTCTTGCAAAAACGCAGGGGAATAGACCTTCAGATAAGCCGGGGCAGGTCTTTTATGTTAATGGTCCACATGAGCGAATTGAAAGAATGTCCGCAGGGAATATTTCTTCGTCTACACTACCAATGGCTCAAAGTATGATACAGTTAGCTGATACGGTGTCTGGTGTGCATGATATCACACAAGGTAGAAACCCATCTGGAGTGACAGCCTCCAGAGCCATTCAGCAACTACAGGAAGCCTCACAGCAGGTTATTCGTGCTAAGGAGCGTGAGGTTGGAACGGATGCTATTATAGATGCGTATAAAATTACACTTCAGATGCTAGCACAGAACTTCTCCAAGGTTATCCCTATTCGTAGGTTCGCTGAGGATGGTTCCGGATATGAGTTTAATCATATTGCTCCCTACGATATTGACCCTGATATGGACTTTAGATACATACCGGGCTCCTCTCTACCGGAGTCAAGAGCATCCAGATTCGACCAAGCTATCGACCTAGTTCAGATGGGCTTGATAGACCAAGAGCAATTCTGGAGATGGACTCAGAAGGATATATCAAAAGAAATTCTAGAGGGGCTTATACAGCAGAAACAAGCCCAGATGCAACAAATGCAAGATGAGATGGATGTGATGCAGAACTCAACCAATGAGGATGAGATAATGGATGCTATCCTAAGACAAAGAGAGGGGAGTGGAATTGGCCAAGAAACAGACGCAAACGCCCAAAACCCTAAGCCAGTGGTGCAGTAGGAACGGGTACCCCGGTGTAACTGAGGAGTGTATCCTCTCAGCCTTTGGGTCTAATATCCCCGAGGTTCAGAAATTAGCTAAGAACGAGAAACTTAAAGGAATTGCAAGTGGCGGAAAAAAAGAAAAACTCTACGGGCGAAAGTAAGCAACGCTCAGTAAGAAATATTGCTAAGGCAGGTTTTGTTGGTCCTCACCCTAGAGGACAATATATGAGGTATGGTGATTATAATCCCTCAGAAGTGCACGAGGGCACTGCAACCTACAGAGGAAGCACCCTTCCAGATAGCTCTGTAACAAACAGAAATATGTTTGCCAGATACGTTAGGCGTGGGGATGGTGGGTCTAATCGCAAGGGGTTTATTTTAAACGGTAAGCTATATAAATTCACGGGTAGTGCTTCAAGTGATGCCCATGTACCGGTTGAATCATAATGTCCCGCAAGAAAAAATTACAAAGCATAGCTAGAAGCTCTCAAGCCAAGTATCTTAAGTACGGTGACTATAAGGAGGGTGATGTGCACGAAGGCACGGCATCATATGGAGGAAATACATATGCTGATTCGCCTATGACAAATAAAACTCAATATTCTTCTGCGGTTAAGCGTGGGCACCAGAAGGATGCATTTATTTTTCAGAAACAATTATATCAAATTAATAATACTAGTGGCACTAGTTATTCAGAAGTACAAGTTTAATTAACAGACCAACCCGAAAGGAGCGTCTAAATGAATAAAGCGTATAATAACGTAGAGATAACGCCTGAAGAAATGGCTAATCTCGAAACACCCGATGAGACCACAGCGTCAGAAGCATCGGTTAATGAGTCCACCGAGACTCAACCAACAGAAACAGAGGAAACTTCAAATGAAGTAACTGAAACTGAATCTGATTCGCAGGGAATTGAGATAGATGGTGAAAGCTACGATGTTGACACTATCAAGGAGTGGATGTCTGACTCTCAGAATAAATCTGAATGGTCAAAGACAAACACCCAGAAGGCTCAGGACCTAGCGAAGTGGACTAAGCTCGTTGAGAAAATTGACGAAGACGATGAATTCCGTGAGCACATGAAGGACTACTTCTTCGATGATGACTCCATGGCTGATAAATTGGGCTTAAACGACAAGTTTCCTGAATTAGGGGTAGATGCTCCGGATGAGGAATTGTCGCCAATGGAACAGCGTATAGAGGCATTAGAGGGAGTAGAGTCAGAGCGTGTTATGGAAACCCGTGTTGATACTCTCAATTCGCAGTTGACCGCACTTGAGGATGCAAACCCACTCATATTAAATGAGGAAGGGGTGAAAGACTTCCTAACATTCACAGAGGAACACGCAGAGCGTTTTACCGTGGATGGTATGCCTAGTCTTGAGCGTGCCTTTAAGGAGTGGTCATACGATGCGATAAACGACCAGCTTACCCACTTTAAAAAGTTGGCTGGGAATAAGTCTCGCAACGAAGGTAAAATTGTAGGTACGTCCGAGCTGGGTGCTAAGGAGACTAAATCTCCTAAGAAGTACACCAGCTTCAAGGAAATGTCTATGGATGACCCTGATATTGCGAAGTACTTTAATGAATAGGTCCGTGTAAACGGAAGAAAGGATAAAGTAAAATGGCTTTATCTACAACTGTCTCCGCATTGACGAGAGACAAATTTATGCCTGTTCTTGTGGATAACATTTTTAATTCCAATGTTTTATGCTATAAGCTTCTTAAGAATGCTGAAAAGATAGACGGTGGTGCAAAAATTGTAACTCCTATAGAATATGCAGAGAACGATTCAGATAACTCTGGATGGTTAACACATGGTAGCATGAGTTCTACTGGTCAAACATTAGAAAATATTGCTCAGAAAGCTGAATGGGATTGGGCAACAGGGTATAACTCTATTGTTTTGTCTGGTGAAGAACAGTTCGTTAATGCAGGGTCTGCACAAGTGTTGTCAGTATTAAAAGCTCGAATGAGTAATGCTGAAAAAACATTTAAAAACCTTATTGGCAATGGGTTATTTAATGATGGAGCAGTATTACAAGGGATTACTTCTCTTAATGGTGCTGGAACTGTTGTTAGTGGAGATTATTCTGCTGTAACAGACCTTATGGATACTCCAACTGATACTTCACTATTTCACGCTCCGGGTAATATCGATAACTCTGTTTGTGGGTATGACCGCTCATTAGGTGGGATTAACTCAGACTCTCAACATTGGTGGGATGCCCAAATTGGGTCATTCTCAACAATGCTTGCTGATGCTGATAACGCTGTAGCTCCAACATTCACTGAGTGGACATCCACTACTAATGGTGTTGCTGATGGTGTTAAGAAAATGACTCAGATGTATGGTGCTTGTTCTATTGATAGCGACCAACCTGACTTAATCGTAACTACTCAAGTTATATACGATGCTTATGAATCTTCATTGCAAGGTAATAAGCGTTTTGATGGTGATGCATCATTAGGTGACGCTGGGTTCCAAAGCTTACGATTCAAGGGTGCATCTGTTGTTGTTGACTCACATTGTCCAGCTGGGCACATGTACATGCTTAACACTAAGTACCTTGACTTTAAAGTTCACAGCAAAAGAAATTTTGCATTCGAGGACTTCAAGGCTCTTGAGGCTAAAGATGGTATCCAAGCCAGAATCTTCTGGATGGGTCAGTTAGTTTGTACTAACCCACGTATGCAAGGTCTACTTGTAGGTGGTCCAACAGGCTACTAAGCTGTAAGTTAAACTTTTAAGGGGGCTCTTCGGAGCTCCCTTATTGGGAAAAGGAAAAATAATGACCGGCAACGAAATGATTACCAGTATGGGACTCCGAATGGAGGACCCAGCTCAAACTGTTTTTACTCAAGCAACTGTTTTAGACGCTTTAAATATTGCCCAAAAAACTGTAGTTAATTTAATAGATAATAGATACTTACAGGAACTGGAGACTATCGCAAATAATAAAACAGCAGGTGCTGGTGCCCGATGGAGCACATGTACCTATGCGACTGCATTTGGGTCAGCTCTCCCTGTCCGAAATGGGATTACAGGGGTATTTGATGAAACCAATGATAAATGGTGTACCTTAATTGAGCATAAGGATATAAAGGACCTTGAAAATACATATCTAAGTGGAACAGCAACAAATCCAGTTGCATTCTCTTTTGATGAAACAATTTATGTACAGCCGACTTCATGCGTTTTAATTGACGTATGGTATATAAAGGCTCCAACAGATTTAACTGCAAGTGGCACCGAATGTGAATTGAATATAGCTCTTCAGGAAATGGTGCTTGATTTTGCAGAAGCCCAACTATGGAGAATGGATTCTAAGCCTAATAGGGCGACTAGTGCGTATAATAGTGGGCTTAATATAGTAAAGACTTTAAATGAAAGATATCTATCTGACCAAGTTATTGGGACGGAGAGTAAGTAGTGGGAATCCAGCAAATACCTTTAAGTAGCGGATTAATTACTCAGGCTGATGGAGAGGATGTTGGTATAAACGGATGCACTGAGCTTATTAATGCAGAATTTGATAAACCGGGCATAATATATAAGCGGAAAGGGGCTGAGACCGCTGTTGATACTAATAAAACTTTTATAGCAATTTTTAGATGGGTTAATTCACGATTCACAAACGATATTGCTTGGATTGCCTTGGATTCGGCAGGAGAGGTTTGGTATAGTGCTGGAACCTCTGCCAATCTAGCATCTTGGACTACACTTACGGATTTAAATGTGTCTGATGCACGGATATATAACCATGGGACCTTTTTGAGGGTTGCTGGTGGCACAACGGTACAACCTAGAATTATTCAAAGTATAGATAGGAATTTTTTTTACACAGATACAACTACTTCTTTACATAGCTACGATGCTTTAAATGTTGGTCTGCCACCAAAGTACCCAACTACATTTACAATTATTGCTGATGCAACATATACAAAACTAAATCAAGGTGGTGGTGGTAATCTTCCTTTTGCAACAACTGCTAAAACTTGCTATTATAAGATTACTCCAGTTTTTGATGGTAACCAAGAACTTCCATTTAGGGATGAATATAAGGCTTTTAGCTTAACTGCGAACGACCCGCCAAATTCCAATGTTCAAATTAGATTAGGGTTTAATGACGGTGTTGGGAATTGGGACCCACGCATAACTTCAATCAATTTATATAGAGCAATTACAGATGGCCATGTCCCAGAGGATTCGCTATATCAAAGGATTAATACATTTGAGACTACTCAATCAACTGCAACTGATTGGATAAATGGAACTGGTGAAACTGGCAAACAGGTATTTAGTGGTGGGGTTGCAATAGATGCTGATGCAACCACCTCACATAAATTATATTGGCACGCTACCCAATTAACTTTAGAAGCTACAACTCCATTGTGGGGTAGTGGCAGTAAGCATACAATTTCAGAGGTGCATACAAATCACCTTTATATTGCAGATGATTTTGATGGGTCCAATGATTATTGGGGAGCCACAAAATATTGGCATATAAGAGACGAAACCAATTTAGTAGCAAATGATAATACTTATACACGTGAGTGGTCGTTTGAATCAGATATGACGGGCTGGACCGCACAAACCGATGCGGATGAAACTGCTACGGCTGTTGGTGATTCAACTCAATTAACTATAGAAACGTCTGGTAGTAAGACTGGCTCAAACCATTTAAAATATGTTGGTAGTAGTGCTGGTGGGCAAGATGAGAGCTTGCAAATGGTTAACTATATCCCAGCGACTGTTGGTGAAAAATTTGTTGTGTCAGTTTGGCTTAAAGATACTGGCACGATTACTGGGTATAAGATGGAGGTATGGTCAACCGCTGATAGTTCAGCCTCAAATACAGTGACTAAACATCTCTCTGGCACTTGGCAACAGTTTTCTTGCGTTTATGAGCACACTGGAGGAACTGGGTTTAAAATAGTTTTCCCAGAAAATTTTGGAGGTAGCAGTGCTGTTCACTTCGATGCTATAGAGGTGACTAAAATTATCCAATCTGGAAGTGCTGTATATTCTGGTGATAATGTGTTCGCTCTAGAAGGGTCTGTGAGTGGTACAGATGGAGCTGTAGATAAGGTTGCTAAAGTTGGTGGAACTGGCGACCATATTATTGTGAATAATATTACAGATGTATTCAAGGTTAATGCCACTCCGTTTTCAACTCCATCTTCAGCCATTTTAATAACTTCTGCTGGCGACCAGTGGAGTCAACCGGCTGGTGATGCAATAGCTTTAGATACTTTTGATACTGGATTTGTTGCTGGAGCTTACCATCCATTGGCTGGTGTTGGCTCGACTGAGGTTAATTATAAATATTCTGTAATTACAGATGGTAGGCAATTTGTGGCTGGTGTTAGGCTTGACCCAAATGCATATACTGGTTCTTATGAAGACCATGATAATTGGGTTATTTTTTCAGAGTTAAATCAATATGATATCCTTCCAATATCAAATTATATCCAGCTAAGAGATATGCAAGGCGGTGCAATTGTAGGGTTGTCATCACTTATGGGAGACTTGGTGGTGTTTATGGAGCGTGGTATTTATAGATTATCAGTTCCATCCTCAGACCCGACAGCGTGGTCCTTAAGTGAGTCAGAGGAAAATATTGGATGTATATCTGACAAAAGCATAACTCCTTGGGAAAGTGGAATTTTCTTTGCTGGAAAAGACCATTTATATTTTTTAGATTCAAATTTTAGAGCAACTCCAGTAACTAAATCAATAAAGGATGCCTATCAAGCAGTAAATCCCTTAGTTACTACATTCTATGATGTTAAGAAGAATCGTTTGTTAATGGAGTTTGGGGCTTACTATGATGATAATTACAGTTTAGATTTATCATTATTCCCAGAAGAGAGGTGGACAAAGGTTTCAGGGGATATGGATATGTTTACTCTGGATGAAAATTTAAACCTATATTCATACGATGGGGCCACTCAACTTATAAAGAAACATGATGGTTCTAAGGATGAAACAACTTCCTTTAAAAGGACTACAGGTTGGATTTCTCAAGCAAATCTAGATAAGAGTGGAGTCTTGAGGAGGCTTAACCTGAAGTATAAGTCCGGGGATGCAATAACGGCCAAGATTTACATAGACGGAGATGACTCGACTGTTGTAGCAACTGTTGCAATTCCGGTGGATACATCTGGTGCAGATTGGTATAAATGGAAGCCAAATGTTAGATGTAGAAGTTATAAGATAGAGTTATCAACATCAGCCTCAACTAACGATGTTGAAATCAGAAGAATAGAGGTTGAATTTGAGTAAGATTGGAATTAAGCCAGATAATAAGGTTGTGGGTAAGGGAATGATAAGATTACAAAAGCTCGTGGATGATTTAAGACGTGAAAACGAACTGTTAAAAGCACGAGTTAAAAAATTAGAGGATGCATAAATGGAAATGTCATGGGATAAATTAGCTGATAGATGTCAGCTATTTGTAGATACTAATAAAGGATTGTTGATTGAACTCTTAAAAGAGGCAGAAATGGAGATGGCCCGCCAGTGTGATTTAGTTGAGGAAACTCAGAAATATACTATGCCCACCCCAGCGGGGAGTCAGAATCTTATTCTTCCTCAAGACTATAAGAGAATGACCGCTGTATGGTACAATGGTAGTAGACTACACCCAATGGCTGATGTGGAGGTTTCTTTGAATAACTCCAATAACTTTGAGAGTGGCACTCCTTCACATTTTTCAATACAAAGACACCCACACGGGGAGTATCTTGTTCTAGACAGAATACCCACCAGTGGTGATATTAAAATTTCATATAGCTCTACCCTTACCGGGAAGCTCAATGCTAATAAATTTTTATGCATATTCCACTCTGGTAGTGGTTTTTGGATAGATACATCTCTTGGGTCAGCCTTAAATGGATTAAATGGGAACTCATATATTGATGGCGTTGGGCCAACTTCTTTTACGAATATGCAATACGAACTATCATCAAATAATTCCGGACAAAAATTTACCATTGAATCGGGGACATACCCTACTACCAGTGCGATGATTGATATCCAATACTATAGAAATGTAGCCCCAATTATCCCCGGACAGTACCACAAAGATTTATGCGATTATGCAATCGCAATAGCAAGTGCAAAAGCTAATCCAGAAATGCACAATAAACATCTATCATTATGGTTAAATAATATTGAGAAAATTAAAAATGAAGATGCGGACAGAGAATTGATACATCAGATTAGGAGTGAGATTTAATGAGTATACCTTTGATTATGGGAGGCCTTGGCCTTGCAAAAGGAATTGCTGGGGCAATAGGTGCTGGAAAATCCCGAAGAAATCAGATAGCTGGACTAAGAAAGCTTTCTGAAGTAACCGATTCAGAGCGTGATTATGAAAAGCGTAGGCAAGATATTATAAAGGGCGGAGACCCACTTATAAATCAAGCTGGCAGGAGTGCTATTCAAACTATTCGTCAACAGGGTCGATTTAATCAACAGTCTGCCATAGGACAATCTATTCAGCAGGGTCTTGAAAATTCAATAGTAGCACAAGAATTGAGAAGGAAAGTAGATGCCGACACACTTAGAAGTGTTGCGGAGCAGGCTCGACAAATGGCTCTTGCAAATGCTGAGGCAAAGCGAAGAGCTGAGGCTGAGATAGAGGCTCTTAAAATGGGGCAGGATGCAAGAAAGCGTGATTCTGAAGCAAAAATAGCAGGTATTGGTGGGTATGGTTGGGAAGATAGGCTCGGTTCTCTTGTGAATATAGCAGGGGCTGGCCTTAGTGCATATACAAGTGCTGGGGGAGACTTTAATGGAGCTATAAGTAACCCTAGTGCAATGCAGGCCTATGGCGGTGGGTATATAGATGTAAACACTGGAATACAGTACGACAAAAATATGATTAAATGGGGAGAGTGAAGTAATGGCCTATGAAATTCAAGAGGGTGTTCATGCTAGCGGAACCCCTGTATTTAGAACCAAGAATAAGAGCGGTGACTGGAAGGTCTTTAGAAGCAAAGAGGAAGCTCAGAAATTCATTGAAACCATAAAACCTAAACCTAAGAGTTTTAATCCTAAAACTGGAGTATACAAGTCCTTTGATACTGAGGAAGATAGAAGTCAATATATTTCCTCGAATACTACATCTGATAAACCCTTCGAGGCTCTTAACGAGAGTACGGGTAAGTATCTCAGGTTTAAAACTGAGGCCGATAGAGATAGGTTTCTAGTAAGGCAGGGTACAAAGAACGCCCCAAAGAAAACCAAGGAAGAAAAACTTGCGGATGAGAAAGAGGAGCAACGCCTCAAAGACGAGAGGGACCCAATAGGACATATAACTCGACTAAGGAAGGAACAGGAAGAAATAGTGGACCTTTCCAAAGGAACTGGTGGTATTAGCAGGGATGAAATGAATAAACTAAGAGCTATTAAGCAGGCTGAAATTGATTCGGTTTATAACGCAAGCAATTTCTTTAAGCTTGTAAATAACTTTAATCAAGCTGTAAATAAGGCATCTGGTGCTAATACCACCACGACACCACCACCCGTTACACCACCACCCGTTACACCACCACCCGTTAAAGGAGCAAAAATAATACCTGCATCTGAGGTTATGAAAAGCTTAAGTCAAAAGGAAAGAAAAATAGTTAGGCGAAAGGCTAGACAAATTCAATTATCGGAGCCGGGATTATCAGGGGCAGAGAGATTGGAGAAGGCCTTAATAGAATCGGGGTACATGTAAATGTCACAGGCTATTATAAGTTCGGCCAAGGAATTATTAGACTACGCACTTGCACATCCAGATGAAATGGAGTCAAGGGGTGTTGATATAGATGAAATTCAGGCCCTGTATAATTCAGCAATTCAAATGTATCCTCAGGAAGAGAAAATAGACCCTCAGGAATTATTAAAAATCCCAGAGTTTAATCCACAAATATCTCAAAATGATATACCTCAGACGGAGGCAGTAACATCCTCAACCGCTGTTGAGAGCATCTTAAATAAACCACCGTTGGATAGGAGGTTATTTAAAGTTAAGGATACTAAGCTCAATGTAAATGGTAGCAGAAAAAACATGGGTGTTATCCAGAAGAAGTTAGTTCCTACAGAAAGTAATGGGCATGACTGGGATACTAGTATTATTAACGATAAGAAAATCCTAGAAACTCTCCAAACACCAATTCTTATGACTCGTGATATGACTGATGAAGAGATTGAGGTTTATGCTAAAAAGACAAAAGAGAAAAAAGAATTAGAGAAACAGGGGTATTCATTAATTGATATAGATTCTGATGATTATAGTAAGATAAAAACTCCAGATTCCATAGGAGACCCTTTAAGGAGAGGTATTGTTCTGGCTCAAACAGCAGTAGGAGCTGGATTAAATACAATCCCTTTAGTTATTCAATCACCTCAATTAAAATGGATTCAAACAAGGACGAATCAACTTCTACAGGATGAAATATTTATTGACGAGACGAAGACGGTTGAAAATAGGTACGAGGAAGCTAGGCGTAAAGCTAACGCTGAATTTCAAATGATGGCCATTGAAGGGACCCTACCAGATAATGTTAAGGATGCTTTAAAAGATAGAGATGATTTAGAAGATTTCTTTTATAATACAGGAAAAGAGATTGGAGATTTTTGGGCAGAATGGTGGGACCCAAAAGAGGCTACAGGGGAATATGCAGAGCCACCAGAGAATTTTCTTGGATACCTAGACCCAGTTAGAATGTATATGGTTGGGGCAGAAACTGCTCCAATGATGGGGATGTTTGTTGCGACAACTATAGCTAACCCAATTGCTGGAACAGCGACTATGTTTGCTATTGAGGCAGGTTCTTCTAAAGAGGGTATTCTTGAGTATGAGAAGACTACAGGGAAACGTGTGCCTGAAGAATTAAGAAACACTATTCCAATTTTAGTAGGTTCCTTTAATGCAGTTCTAGAGAAATTTGGTTTAGATAGAGTTATGAAGGGAGCGGGAGTAAGGAGCCGTTTACTTAATATCCTTGTGGGGGCTATCTCAGAGGGTACTACTGAAGGATTTCAAGAGGTCTCTCAGATTATTGGTGAACAATTGACTCAAGAGGAGAAAAAATTATTTAAGTTTACAGAGCAGGATTGGGAGAGAACTGTTGCATCATTTTATGCTGGAACTATTATGGGTACAGCAGGAACCACTATATCAAACACTCTTGATGTAGAGGGCAGGCTTGTGCATGATATGCAGAAAGAGGTTGATAAGTATGCCTCTGATAATGATATGTCAAAGAATGATTCATGGAATGAAGTTAATCGTGCTGTAGATAACAATGAAATAGATTCTGATATGGGAACATGGATTAAGCATTTCCTAATAAAAAACCCAGACTTTGATAAGTCCAGTGTGCTCGCTATCACAAAAGAGACCCGTATACTTCTTAAGGATGAATATATTCAAAACCTTATTGAAAACGAGGAACATACCCCAGAGGAGGCTGAGGATGCATATCGTATTTGGGCTGAGTCTGAGCAACTTGGAGACACAAAGGCTCCCGGAGCATTTATTAAGGGGTCAACTAAAATTGACACTGACCTTCGCAAAATAGTTTTAAGTTTATATGGGGGTGCTGATAAAACTACTGTAATTGAAGAAATGTATGGAGCTCTATATAAAGGACTAACTGCCGAGGAGAGGAAGGCCGTTGAGGATGAATTTAGAGAAAATAATCCAGATAGAGTAGCGGACCTTGATAATGAACTTAAGCGAAACAATGGATGGTCTCAACTCTTAAATGAACATTTCCAGAAGCGTGGACTGAAGTGGTATCAGGAAGAGGGAGTTAAGATAAATCAAGATGTAGTTGATAGAGCCCTTACTCGTTTTGGTCAAAAGATTAAAGATTTCTTTATAGGTGTGGATGAGGTGTCTCCTCTTGGGGATAAAACCATGGAGTTTATAACTCAGTTTGGACAGGGGACAAAAGGAATTTCTGAAATATACTCAACCAAAGATGGTGAAACCATGCAGGCAGAGGTTCTGGACTACTCGAATAAGTTGTCTGAAATTAAGGAATCAGACCCTAGAAAGTACTGGTCAGTAGATAATGTTCCTCCTGAATCAAAGGGTACTCCGATAGAAACTGAGCGTGGTGTTGCTTTTGTAGGTGAAGATGGTGATATTAAGGGATTAGCTAGTAAAGTTGGGGCAAAAGAGGGTGGTATTGCAGATGAACTTCTAGAGAAAGCTATTGAGGCTGGTGGTAATAAATTAGACAATTTCGATATTTATCTTACCGAAATTTATGAAAGAAATGGATTTAGAGTTGTAGCCAGAACCCCGTTCAATGAGGAATTTGCTCCAGATGGATGGGAGCCTGAGATTGGGAAGCCTGATGTTGTAGCTATGATACATGACCCAAATAGCATAGCTGAATTTGAAGAAAAAATGTTCGAGAGCCCTGATACTGGTTACGATGATATGATAGAGTATCGTGATAGTGTTCAGGAAACCATGCAGGCCGAGCCCCTAAAGGTAGATGAAATAGCACAAAAGTATTCCTCCAAGGAACCTATCACAAAGGGAATGGGGAGAGCTGGAGTTGCTACCGACAAGGGTTTGAGTGAGGTCCTTAAGGTACTAGCCGATGATGGATTCGATATAAACGGAGCTCTTGAGTGGTACGATGAGGCTGTATCCGAGGCGAAGGGCATTGGTTCTGTTGAGGTCCCCGCAATTAAGTCTCATAAAAATGGAGATGCCCTGTGGGATATTTTTATGGGTATGACAAGCCTAGGTACTAAGATACCTCCAAACTATGATAGTGGTATTAGTATTCTAAAAACCTATCTTGAAACCGGTAAAATAAATTATGTTCAGAATGATAAGGGTACTACCCTAATTGAATATGAAAATTCCGATGGTATTCCTAAGAAAGTAAGAATGCCTGTAATAGCGGATATGTTCAAGAAGTTTGAGGGACTTGTCTCTGAGCTTGGCGAGGATGGGGCTATTGAGTGGCTTATGACTCCTCATAGCGGGCTAGAAATTGCGGAGCTTAACGCTAAATTAGCAGGGCAGAAGCCCGGGGCTAAGAAGAAACCATCCGGTATTACACTTAATGGTGAATACTATGGTGCACGAATATTGGGACCGAAGATAGGTCGCTATATTATGAATCTTCATGGTGTCCACGGGGAAGCCACCTACGATATATGGTGGACCAGAACATGGAATAGGTGGATGGGAACCCCCTTTACAGATAAAGGTGAACTTAAAGCCTCTCCATCTTGGGGAACAGAGTCTCAGGCTATGGATGAGGCCATGGAAAATATAAAGAATAAGCTTAATGAACTAACCGACAGAAAATGGAATGTTGCTGAAATTCAGGCGGTCCTGTGGTACTATGAGAAACAAATATATGTTAGGCATGGCCAAAAAGATGATGGTTTAAACTATGGAAATGTTGCTAAATTAAGGGCAGAAAAGAAAGGTTATTATGAAGAATATGCCACACCCGTCAGTGATAAAGGCACTGGACAAATTGAAGAGGGACGGAGTTCTGAACAACGAGAGGTTGATGCCGATACTGAAGGCCGAACTGAAGAAACTCGAGAAGAAACTAAACAAAAAAGTGGTCCTCTAGAGCAGGAAACAATGCAGGCTATCCCTCTATGGGAGAGCAAGATACTCAAGGCCGTAAATAAACTCGGTTCGGATAAATTCGGAAAAAAATATGATAGAAAAACCATACCCATTAGAAGTGTAAAGAATTTCCTTCTCAACCAAGGCGTAAGTGAAGAGGAAATGAAGTGGGCTGGTATGGACATAATATTTAATATGCCATTCGGTGAGAAGAGTATTAGCGTCAAGGTATTACAGGACCACATAAAGAACAACAACCTTCAGATGACCGAGATTGTTCGTGGAGGTAACCCAGAATATGACAAGGTAAGAGCTGATTGGCTAGTTGCTGAATCACGAATGGAAGATTTAAGGCTGGAATTGCAGGAAAAAGTTGAGGGTGATTTGTCACGTAATGGGCTCAATAAGTTAAGAAAAGAATTTCAGGACTCAATAATGAGAGAAGGGGAGTTATATTTGGCTATGTCAAAGCTAGAGGCGGATATAGACTATAAGAAAGAACCTCGCCACGATGCCTACAAGGTCCCCTCAAGAAGCCAAGAATTTGACGCTCCCCCTAAAGACTATAAGGAAATGGAAATTACCATTCCCGATGATGCCACTACCGGTATATTCAAGGTAGAACATCACTTCCCAGATAATAATATTATTGCCTTTGTCCGATTCGATACCCGTATGAAGGATGGTAAGAAGGTTCTATTTATTGAGGAGATTCAATCCGACTGGCACCACAAGGGTTCCGCTGAGGGATATCAAGGCTATCTCAAAACATTAACCGAAATTCCTGATGACTATAGGGTAGTCAGGGTGAACAATATAGAGGGACAGAGGAAGAAGGCGGATATTCTAGATTCTGATGATAAGTTTGAAGACAGATATGAGGATACTCGATTTGATGTGGCAGATGGTTATGCTGGATATATTTTAGAGTACAAAAGCGAAGAGACTGGTGAATGGGTTACGGTCAGAACCCTAAGCGAAAGGGCTATGAGCGAGGATACTATGGAGAGAGCTGAGAAGTTTTTCCTTAGAACAATGAATGACAAGAACCTAAACCTCGAGAGACGTAAGGTTCCTGATGCTCCATTCAAGCAGAGCTGGATGAGACTCGCTCAGAAGAGAATGCTCAGATATGCCGTTGATAATAAGTTTGACTCTATCGAGTGGGCAACCGGAGCAGAGTCCGCTGACATGTACGATATAAGAGATAAATTCGACTCGTTGGAATATAGAAAGACAGCCACCGGTCGGTACCACTTCCAAACTTTTGAGGGTGAGCAACTTACAGGCACATCAAAAACCTTTGAGGCTGATGAGGTAGACATTAAAAATTATTTTGGTAAGGAAATTGCTAACCAAATTATTCAAGGCGAGGGCACAAAGGGGGACCATGGATATGTCACCTTGGAAACAAAGGATATGGTTATGGGCGGTGAGTTTCACAAGGAGTTCTACGATGTCCGAGTACCGCAAGCATTTAAGAAAGTAATTAAACCATTCGGTGGCAAGGTTGTTAGTGGCGAGTATAGGAACTCCATTGAGCTAACCAGTGAAATGAATGAGGCCTTCGCTAGACCTCAGGAAACATTCCAAGCTGAGGTAATGCCTGCGGAAACTACTCCAGAGGCCATACAAAGAAAGATTCAAGATAAGCTTAACAGACTAAAGAAAGCACAGGATATTCTTAAGATTGATGATGAGGAAATGGATGCCTATCTAGACACAGAACTATATCTTTCAAAGGTAAGACATCAACTAGACCTTAATGATAATGAGGTTAATGATTTTATGAAAGAGATGAAAGATGGTGCCTTTGAAATTGATGACATTGGAACCTTCCTCTACGCCCAGCACGCTAGGGAGAGGGATGCTGTTATTAAAGACAGGGACCCTAAGATTGACTTCGATGCCTCCGGCTGGGATAATGAAGCTATGGGAGGAACCCCCCAGAGTTATATGCCCGGTGGTAAAAATTACAAGAAGGGTACCAAGGCTCTAGCTAATAAGTTTAGAAATAAGTTTATAAATAAAAGGCTTAAGTTTTTATATGAGAGCGGGTTAATAACGGAGGAAGCCTACAATGACTTTAAGTCCGGCAAGGTCTACTCTCACTATGTTCCCCTAAAGGGAATAGCTAGCTCAGAGGAGTATACCGGTACGGGTCGAGGATTTAATCTTACGGGTAAGGATATCAAGAGGGCCAAGGGTCGCTCAACTCTAGCAAATAACCCTTTCTCTCAGGTTCTTTCGGATATGGAACAGACAATTATCAGGGCAGAAAAGAACCGTGTAGCACAGAGTCTATATAATTTAATTAAGAATAATGAGCTCCTTATGCCTGATGGCACACCATACTGGGAGGTTAAGAATATAAGATATAGACCAAGCTTTGATAAGAATGGTGAAATGCAGAGCCTTATTCCAGAGAACCTTGATGGGACAAAGGAGATGATAGTTTATTTTAATGGGAAACCAAAGAAAATTATTATTCACGATAAAACCTTGTATGATAATCTTAATAATTTAGGTCAAGGAAAGGGTGTTAAGTTTCTATCAACAGCTATAAATGTTATGAGGAATTTATACACAACCCTTAGCCCAAAATTCTGGATAACAAATTTCCAGAGAGATAGTTTAATGAATGCTCTTATGCATGTAGGTGAGGGTCGCTCAGATATAGCTATAGGAACACTTAAGAATATTCCAATGGCAAAGTGGGGTATCTTTCAAGCCCTAACAGGGGGCAAGGGTGAGTGGACTGATATTTATAATGACTTCCTTGAAAATGGTGGTAAGATTGGGTGGATAGAACCTCAAACTATTGAGGAGAGAACAGCTAATCTCGAGAAACGCCTTAATAATATGCAGGGGAAGAACCCTATGAGGGTTGCCGTTAAGGGAATATTTAGCACCATTGAGGGAATTAATACTATATTTGAGAGCTCAACAAGGCTAGCAACATACAAGGCCCTGCTTGATGCTGGGTACTCAAAGAAGAAGGCCTCCCAAATAGCTAAGAATATTACCGTTAACTTTAATAAAAAGGGTGAGCTTGGACACACCTTAAACACAGCATATCTATTTGCCAATGCTTCAATTCAGGGTGGATTTAATGTTGCAAAAATGCTATACACTACCAAGAGGGGATTGATGATGCATGGAGCCCTAATGACCGCTGGCTATGCTATGGCCTCAATAATGAGAGCTGATGATGAGGATGAATACGATGGTATTA
>Ga0098052_1000721_pt1 | contig 20880 bp, 21 predicted proteins | sample 15_taG_FD_81591 | JGI IMG/M metagenome (GOLD analysis project Ga0098052, IMG submission 81591) | Marine viral communities from the Subarctic Pacific Ocean - 15_ETSP_OMZ_AT15312 metaG | ecosystem: Environmental > Aquatic > Marine > Oceanic | place: Pacific Ocean | collected 2015-01-18
CCACGGGCTGGACGCCCAGGTGAGCATCGGGGGCACCCCCGCCAGTGCGGGCCGCGGGCTCGCCAGCTTCAAGGCCAGCCTGCGGGGGGCCACCGAGGTGCCCGTCTACCGGCTGGGCGACGTGAACATCGACCCGGCCGTGTGGGCTGGGCTGAACCCGAAGGAGGCCCCCATGGCCGCACCGACGCCGACGCCGAAGCAGGCCCCGCCCAGCGCGGCCCCCACCCACGGGCTGGCCGTGATGAGCATGGCCCTGCACGAGATGAAGCAGGACCCGACGAACCCGCGGGCCCACAGCGCCAGGAACATCGAAGCCATCGCCGCCAGCCTGCGCACCCACGGCCAGGTGTCACCCCTGGTGGTGCAGAAGGGCACCGGGGTCATCGTGGCTGGCAACGGCACCCACCTGGCCATGGCGCACCTGGGCTGGACCCATGCTGACGTGGTGGAGGTGGACGTAGATGACCACGCGCGGAAGCGCCTGTCGGTCGCGCTGAACCGCACCGCTGAGCTAGCCTCCTGGGAGGACGAGGCCCTGGAGGCCATCCTGCGCGAGTGCATGGATGCTGGCAGCGGCCTGGACGGCCTGGGCTTCACCGAGGGGGAGGCAGCGGCCTGGCTGGACGAGGTGCAGCAGGGCAGCAGGTACGCGGACCCGGTGAAAGAGACGCTGGCCGAGCGCTTCGGCGCGCCCCCGTTCAGCGTGCTGGACAGCCGCCAGGGCTACTGGCAAGCGCGGAAGCGGTGGTGGCGCGACCAGCCGGGGGTGCGGCCGAGCCTGGGGAAGGACTTCCTGGGGAGCACCAGCAGCAGCCCCGACCTGGACCGCAGCGCGGGGCTGAAGCAGGAGCACGGAGGCAGCAGCTTCGACGGCACCCTGTGCGAACTGATGCTGCGCTGGTTCATGCCCGAGGGCGGCCAGGTGCTCGACCCCTTCGCCGGGGCCACGGTGCGCGGGGCTGTAGCTGCCCACCTGGGCTACCACTACACCGGGATCGACCTCCGAGCGGTGCAGGTGGATGCGAACTGTGAGGCGTGGCGCGCAGCTGGCCTGAGCCGGCCCGGCCTGGTGGGGGACACCAGCCAGCCCGAGGTGACGCCGGTGGAGCACTACCCGCACGAGGGGGATTCGGTCCACAAGGGTGGGCTGGGCGTTTGGCTCAAGCGCGATGACCTGTACACCGTCGCCGGGGTGCGCGGTGGCAAGGCCCGCACCTGCTTCGCCCTGTGCCAGGCAGCAGCCGAGCGCGGGGTGGGCGTGGTGACGGGAGGCAGCGCCGACAGCCCCCAGGTGGCCCTGGTCGCGCGCATCGCCCAGCACCTGGGCATCCCGTGCAGGGTGCACACCCCGGGAGGCCCGCCAGGCCCCCAGGTGCGCGAGGCCCTGTGGGCGGGGGCCGTCCGTGTGGCGCAGTTCCCCAGGGCGAGCAACCTGGCGGCGAAGGCCCGGGAGGACGCCAAGCGCCTGGGCTGGCAAGAGGTGCCCTTCGGGATGCAGTGCCAGGCAGCCGTCGAGCAGACGCGAGGCCAGGTGGCGAACCTCCCCCAGGAGGCCCAGCGCCTGGTGGTGGTGGTGGGCAGCGGCATGACGCTGGCGGGGGTGCTGCACGGGCTGCGCGACGCTGGGCGAGACATGCCCGTCGTCGGCGTCGTCGTGGGAGCCAGCCCCACCAAGCGGCTGGACCGCTACGCCCCCGACGACTGGCGAGACATGGTGACGCTGGTGGATGCCGAGGCCGCCTACGACACCCATGTCGATGCCTCCATCGGTGGGGTGCCCCTGGACCCGCACTACGAGGCGAAGGTGCTGCCCTTCGTCCAGCCTGGAGACTGCGTGTGGCTGGTGGGGCACCGCAACGAGGTGGGGCCGGTGCCGGTGGCCGACCCGACGTGGTTGTGCGGCGATGCCGCTGGGGTGCTGGAGGGCTGCGCCCCCGAGAGCTTCGACGGGCTGCTGACGTGCCCCCCGTACGGCCCGCTGGAGAGGTACTCCGACCTGGAGCAGGACCTGAGCACCATGGACCGCCAGGGCTTCCGGCTGGCCATCCACCACGTGCTGGCGGCGAGCTACCGCGTGCTGCGGCCGGGCTCCTTCGCGGTGTGGGTGGTGGGCGACTACCGGCTGCGCGATGGGCAGCTGTCGGGGTTCCCCGGCTGGCTCATGGGCAAGGCCCAGGACGTGGGCTTCCAGCTGTACAACACAGCGGTGCTCGTGACCCCCGCTGGGAGCATGCCCCTCCGGGCCGCCAACGCCTTCAAGAAGGCCCGGAAGCTGGCCCGGGGCCACCAGGAGGTGGTGGTGCTGTGGAAGGGCCCAGGCAAGCCCGAGGAGAGCCTGGGGTGGGTGCCGGCGGACAGCCTGGCCGACCAGGAGCCTGGGGTGGACGATGCCTGAGCCGGGTGACGCGGGCCCCGCGAGCGAGTAGGCTACACACCGGGGATGCATGGCATGCAACACCTGGAGGGCACCGTGCCGAGCGGACACACCAAGGGCAACCCGAAGCGCTCGACCAACGCGGAGGTGGCCGCCAGGCGGGCCCAGCTGGAGCAGCTGATGATCAGTGCGCCCACCACCCGGGACGTGCTGATGCGGTTCGCCGACCGGCACGGGCTGAGCCTGGAGCAGGTCTACATGGACCGGAAGCACGTTCTCACGGCCTGGGCCAAGGCCCACGACGAGCAGGACCTGCGCGCCCAGCGCCAGGGCTTCGCGCTCCAGCTGGACCGGCTGCTGGCCCAGGCGTACCAGGACACCAGGAGCACCGACACGCGGAAGCACAGCGCGGGCTGGAAGGCCGTGACGAGCCTGATGGGGATGAAGAGCCGCATGCTGGGGGCCCAGGCCCCCCTGGAGGTGAAGGTGAGCCACGACCACACGCACAGCGTGGACACGAGCGCCCTGGTGGACCGGGCCAGGGCCGCCCTGGGGGTGCTGCCCCCGAGCGTGGCCGAGCAGCTATGGGAGCACCCCGTGGCGCTGCCCGACGGCACCCTGGTGAACAAGTGAGCATGGCCGAGCGCTGGCGGTGCGACACCGGCCTGGGCGTGGTGCTGTTGCTCCACCCCGGCGGCTTCTGGATGGAGGTCGATGCCGAGGTGATGGCCCAGGAGCCAGACCTGGCCGACCTCCTGGTGGAGGCTGCCGAGGCCCTGGGCTGGCCGCCTGGGCAGCACCAGGCCGTGGCGACCAGGGACTACCCCGAGGGAAGCCTGATGGACGTGCTGGGCGAGGGGCGCGTTCGGGTGGTGTTGCAGCCCGTGCAGCCCCCACCCCTCCTCCCACACCCACCACCCCTCCCCGGTGTTGCGGCCTTGCAGTCCGCGGCCCCCCCTACCCCCCCAGGTACTCCCACACCTACATCGGGGGGCCAGTAGGTGTCAAGCCACCTGGCCCTGGACCCCCAGCAGCTGGAGCAGCTGGAGCACCGACGCCTGGTGGAGGTCGTGGATGCCCTGGAGGCATACCAGGCCCTGGTGAAGCGCTTCCCCCTGTACGGGGCCGAGGCGTGGCGACCGGTGTGCCGCAGCTGCCAGGCCCCCCTGCACCACCTGGGCCAGGCGCACAGCTGCCCCAGGGGCTGCCAGGCCCCCGAGGCGCGCACCAGCCAGCGCCTGGCTGCCCAGATGCTCAACGGCGAGGTGCCCAGGTACTTCGCCCTCTTCGGGGGCAACCGGTCGGGCAAGACCCTCCTGGGGGCCATGCTGACGGCCTGCGCTGCCCACGGCCGTGACCACCCGGCCGTGCTGGACTGGTGCCAGCGCAACGGGGTGTCGCCCTTGGCGTTCCCCGAGGCCCCAGCTGCCATCGCGTGCAGCGCCCTGGACAGCGGTGACAGCATCGAGGTTCAGCGCCCCATGCTGGAGCAGTACCTGCCCGAGGGCACACGCTGGCGCAACCGCTTCGGCGGGGGGGAGTGCCGGGCCACGCTGCCCAACGGCAGCACCGTGCTGTTCAAGACCGACGCCATGGGCCGGGAGGGCTTCCAGGGCTCCAGCTGGGACTGGCTGTGGCTGGACGAGGAGCACCGGCGACAGGTGTGGGACGAGGCGCGCATGCGGCTGCTGGACCGCAGGGGCCGGGCCGTGTTCACCATGACGCCGCTCAAGGGGCTGACGTGGGTGTACGACCGGTTCGTGGGGGAGCCCGACGAGCTACACCGCAGCGCCTGGCTCAGCATCTTCGACAACCCGTACCTGCCCCAGGGCGAGGCCGCGGACGTGCTGCGGGGCTTCGGCGAGCACGAACTGGCAGCCCGTGCGCACGGACAGTTCGCCACCCTGGAGGGCCGCGTCTGGCCCACCTTCATGCGGGCCACCCACGTGGTGGAACCCTTCCAGCCGCCCCCCGCCTGGCCGGTGTACCGCACCATCGACTTCGGGGTGCGCAACCCCTTCGCGTGCCTGTGGGTGGCCCACGACCCGAAGGACGACGTGCTGCACGTGTTCCGGGAGTACTACCAGCGCGAGCGCACCATCGCGCAGCACGCCCAGGTGCTGAACGGCCACCCCGAGCAGGTGGCGCTGACCGTGTGCGACCCGGAGGACGCCAGCGCGAGGCTCACCCTGGCACGCGAGCACGGCATCCACAGCGTGGCTGGTCTGAAGGCGGTGCGGCCAGGCATCAACGCCGTGGCCGAGCGCCTGCGCCTGGACGTGGAGGGCCGGCCCCACCTGCTGGTGCACTCCAGCTGCCAGCAGCTGATACGCGAACTGGAGGGGTACATCTGGCGTACCAGCGGGGGCAAGGCGGACGCCCCTGACGCACCCCTCAAGCGAGACGACCACGGGTGCGACGCGCTGCGCTACCTAGTGCTCTCGCTGGGGCGTCGCCCCGGGGTGTCGTAGCTCCCCCGGGGGGTGGTGGACAGCCCTGGTCTGACCCAGGATCTCCCGGCTGAAGAAGCTGGTGCTCTACTGGCTTGAGCTAGCTGTCCGTGGCCCCAGACCACCCTAACACAGGCCCGCTGTCGGCCCGTCTGTCGCACCGTTGCACGCTGGCGCACACGAGCCAGGCCCTGGGGGCCCCCGGCGACAGGGGGCATCCTCGTGGCTGACGAGCCCTATTCTGCGACGCTGGCAGATTGGCGAGCTACCGGTGTGCTGGCGCACCTCCCCCCCTCTAAACGCGACAGGGGGCATCCTCGTGGCGCTGTCGGGGTGTGCAGAAGTTGCGCACGGTGCGACATCGCCCGCAACGGGCCACCCTGGTTCGGGGCCTTGCCCTGGCCACCCTGGGGGTAGAATCCACCTGAGGGATGCCTGGTGACAGGCCCGGCTGGCCTGTGATAGTCATGGGGCCATGGCCAGCCTCTGGACGCGACTTCTCCAGGCCCTTCGCCTGGCCCCGAGCACCCCTGACCCGGTGCCCCCCAGGCTCCAGGGTGCCACCAGTTCGACCCCCCAGCGACCCGGCTACGACCCGGCCGCTGCCATGTCTGCCTTCTCCAGGTTCCCCTGGCTGGTGGCCAGCGTGAGCAGGGTGGCCGAGGACCTGGCGGGCCTCCCCCTGAACCTGACCCATGGTGCAGGGGCTGACGCCAAGCCGGTGGACCAGCACGAGCTTCTGGACCTGCTGGCCCAGCCCTCCAGCTGGGAGACGGGCGAGGGGCTTCGCCGCCAGCTGTGGGTGGACCTGCTGCTGGCTGGCAACGCTTACGTGTGGCTCCTGCGCCCTGCACCGGGCCGCCCCCCCGCCAGCCTGGTGCGGCTGCACCCCGAGTGCGTGAGCGTGGTGGCCGGCCACCTGGGCCAGCCCCTGCGCTACGACCTGGACCTGGACGGCCAGCAGCTACAGCTGGCCCCCGAGGATGTGCTGCACGTCCGGCTGCCCAGCTACGCGAAGGGCAAGGCCAGCGTGTACGGGGTGGGCGGGGTGGAGCCCCTCCACCTGTCGCTGACGTCCGACTACCGGGCCCAGCGCCTGGCGGCCCGCATGACGAAGCTGGGTGTGCCGGACGTGGTGATCAGCCCCGAGGAGCCCACGCAGTTCTGGGACGACGCCATGCGCAAGGCGGTGCGTGAGCGGTACGAGGCCGTGAGCCAGGAGGGTGGGGCCCTGGTGACGAGCGGCCGGGCCAAGGTGGACAGCATCAACCCCACCCTGCGCGACATGGAGTTCGGCAAGCTGCTCGCCTACAACCGCGAGACGGCCATGGCGGTGGTGGGCACCCCCCCGGTGAAGGTGGGGCTCCCGACAGCGAACTACGCCACCAGCCTCCAGCAGAAGCGCGTGTACTGGGAGAAGCTGGCGTCCGACTGCCGGCTGCTGGATGCCGCCCTGACGGGCCTGGCCCGGGAGTACGACCCGGCGCTGAGCGTGAGCCACGACCTGGGCGGGGTGGAGGCGCTCCAGGAGAGCCGCACCGACCGCCTGGCCCGGGTGGGCACCCACATCGCCAACGGCATGAGCGTGCCGGACGCCTACGCCTACGAGGGCTTCGACGACGCCCCCGTACAGGAGCAGGAGGCACCGGCGGACGAGCCCCTGGTGGACGAGGACGAGGACGAGGACGAGGAGACGCGCGCCCTGGCCCTGGCCCTGGTGACGCGCGCACCCCTGGGCTGGCCTGGTGACGAGGCTGGCCGGGCCACCCTGTGGAAGGGCTACATCGAGCAGGTGCACGACCGCGCCGAGCGCCGGCTGGGGCTGGCGACGCTGCGCGCCCTGCGGGCCCAGCGCTCCAGGTACACCCTGCGCCTGGTGGAGGCCCTGGAGCACCACGGTCGCCGCGCAGCACCGGACGGCCTGGCTCGCGGTGTGCTGGACGAGCTTCTGGAAGCGGTGCTCGACGATGCCGACGAGGCGCAGCACGTGCTGGCCGCCCTGGGCTCGCCGGTGGCGCTGTCCGCGAAGGAGGGCCACCGGTACGGGGCCCGGCTGCTGGACCTCGACCTGACCTGGAACGCCACCGACGCCGTGAGCGACCTGGCGAGTGGCAGCGCCACGCACATGGCAGCCACCAGCCGGGAGGCGGTGCGCACCGCGCTGGCCCAGGGGCTGGACGAGGGGCTGGACGGCGAGGCCCTGGTGAAGCACCTGCGCGACAGCCCCGCCTTCGGGCCTGGGCGTGCACGTACCGCAGCCACCACCATGGCCACCGGTGCGGTTCAGCAGGGCGCGCACCACGCCTATGAGCAGGCGGTGCAGCAGGGCGTGAAGGTGCGGCTGCACTGGTTGAGCAGCCGCGACGACCACGTACGCGACGCCCACGTGGCCCTGGAGGACGCGGACCCCGTGGTGCCTGGCCAGGCCTTCGTGGTCCCCACCGGCGAGTACGCTGGGGCCCAGGCGCTGCGGCCTGGCGGCTTCGGTGTGCCAGCCCTGGACATCAACTGCCGATGCACCATCCAGCCGGTGGTGGAGGACTGACCCATGGACCTTCGACGCGACCTGACGCGCATGAGCTTCACCACCCGCACCCTGGTGGAGGAGGTGGAGCGCCCCGACCCGATGGACCCCGAGGGGGGCGTCATGGTCGAGGAGCGCAGCCTGGTGGTGGCCACCACCAGCCAGGTGGACCGGTACGGCGACATCGTTGACCAGGCCAGCCTCCTGCTGGACCCCTACCGGGCGAACCCCGTGCTGCTGTACGCGCACAACGCCAGCGGTGTGGTGGTGGGCAACGCCGACCCCGACAGCATCGAGGTGCGCGAGGGGCTGGGCCTGGTGTTCGCCCCCGTGTGGGACGACGCCGAGGTGAACCCCCAGGGCCGCCTGGTGGCCCACCAGTGGGGCACCTTCCTGCGCACCGTGAGCATCGGCTTCATCCCGGGCAGCGTGGTCCCCCGGGCCAGCCTCCCCGAGGAGCACCCCTACGCTGGCGACAGCGGTCTGGTGTTCTACCAGAACGAGGTGCTGGAGATCAGCGTCACCCCGGTGCCCGCGAACCCTGGAGCGAAGAAGCTGAGCGCTGACGCGCCCACCCTCCAGGACCTGGCGGCCACCCTGCGGGCGCTGCCCCCGGCGGACCTGGACGAGGCCCTGGGCGACCTGCTGGGCCAGGCCGTGTCGCGCGCACTGTGCGGCCAGGACATGGTCGCCCGTGTCCGCGGGTCCGTCCTGGCCTGGCTGCGCGACGACGCCGAGGTGCGGGCCGCTGTGGCCGCCCTGGGCTTCACGGCCAGCCCTCCCCGGGAGGACGGCCTGGCCGACCTCCTGGCACTTCGCGATTGACACCCGACCGAAACCTCTGATACCCACAGACCACCAGCCCAGGAGCACCCCGTGCCGACCGACCGCTTCGCCACCGTGGAAGACGCCTACAAGGCCCTCTCCGACATGCGCGCCGAGATCCGTTCCCTGAAGGAGCGCGACGCAGGCCGTGCCCAGAAGGACGCCCTCTTCGACCGCGTGAAGGACGACCTCGTGGCGCTCCAGCGCACCGTGGTGGAGGCCCAGCAGACCGCGGCCCGTCGCGACTCCGGTGCCGACGCCCTGGCGGTGCGCTTCTACACGGCCCCCGAGCGCCTGGCCACCGGCCAGATGGACCGCACCGTGCGCCACGGTGTCCGCGTCCGCGCCCTGGAGCACAAGGGTGGCCGCATCGACTGGGGCATCTGCGATGACCCGAACCCGCGCACCGAGTGGCAGAAGGCCCTCCAGGACGCCCTGACGCGCCGCACCCTGGTGCGCGCCTACATGGGCCTGCGCACCGGCGAGGCCAGCCCCCTGGCGGACGACGACGTGCGCGCTGCCCTGCGCATGGCCCCCGAGGCCATCCAGCGCGTCTTCAACGACACCGCGGACGCGGGTGCCGAGTGGATTCCCGACGGCTTCCTGCCCTCGCTCATCCGGGCCGCCGATGAAGGCCGCCGGGTGGAGGCCCTCTTCGGCACCATCCAGATGACCCGCAAGGTGGAGGTGCTCCCCTACCTGGGCAAGAGCTTCCAGCCCTACATCGTGGGCCAGGCCACCAGTGACGAGCCCGCGGCCTTCAAGGCCAGCGACGCCGTGACGGCCGACCGCACCCTGACCGCGGTCAGCATCGCCATCCGGGCCGTGGTGGACGAGGACTCGTCCGAAGACCAGGTGCTGGGGGCGCTGGACGCCCTGCTGCTGCCCGAAATCGCCACGGCGATGGCGGACGGCGACGAGGACGCCATCATCAACGGCGACACCAACAGCACCCACGACGACGACGTGGTGAACTGGAACCCCTCCAGCCGCTGGGGTGGCACCCTGGGCGGGTCCGGCGACCACCGCCGCGCCTACCTGGGCCTCCGCGCTGCGGCCAACGACAAGAGCAACACGGCCGACCGTGGCACCACCACGGACGCCAAGCTCCTGGGGCTCATCGCCAGCCTGGACGGCGGCTTCCGCCGGAAGGACACCGGGGTGTTCATCGGCAACGAGCAGCACACGCTGTTCGAACTGATGGACCTGGACAGCTTCCAGACGCTGGACAAGTACGGGCCCCAGGCCACCGTGCTCGCCGGTGAGCTTGGCAAGATCTACGGCCGCCCCCTGGTGCTCTCGCCCTTCATGACGGCGGACCTGAACGCGAGCGGCGTCTACGACGACACCACCACGACCCAGGCCGGCCTGCTCTACGTGGACCGCAGCCGGTTCAAGGTGGGCATCCGGGCCGCCAGCCGCGTGGCCGTGGTGTCCGAGCCCCACAAGGGCATCCGGCACCTCGTGGTCAAGCAGCGCAAGACGTTCAAGGACCTGGACAGCGCCAGCGCCGATAAGAACGTCGGGTACAGCTACAACCTCGACGTCAGCTAGTCCCGCCAGCACCCCACACCCCTACCAGGAGCCCCCATGCTCGCCGCCAAGGTCGTCACCTACTCCCCCCGGCCCCAGGCCGTGGACACCGCAGCCACGGCCGACACCGTGTACTGCCCCCCGCCCCTCCATGGCGAACTGTGGGGCCTCTCCGCGGTGTACTGGATTCCGGAGGTGGCAGCGACCGCCCACGCGACCAACTACGCCAGCTTCGAAGCCTTCGGGTCCGATGGCGTGGAGTGCGCGAACCTCGACCTGGACACCCCCACCACGGACGACCTGACCGCTGGCGTCCCGGCCGCCCTGGCCTTCACCAAGGGTGGCACGGCGCTCCAGTACCAGCCGGCCAGCCTGGGCGTGAAGTGCACCGTGTCGAAGGAAGGCACCGGCCTGGTGGTCGGTGGCGTCTTCGCCTGCGTCTGGGAGGCTCTCCGCGACGTGGACTAGCCTGCGGTAGCAGGCAGGCACCACGGGGCCCGGTGTCCGCCTGCGGGTGGTGCCGGGCCCCGTGTGCTTGGAGGGAGACGTGACGAAGCTGATGTGCCGAGGCCGCCTGGGCTGGGCTGGCCAGATGCTGGACCCGGTGGTGCGGGTGGCTGGCCTGGGCGAGTACCAGGCGGGCCAGACCTACGAGGTGGACCGAGAGGTGGCGACCGCGCTGCTTCAGCGGTCCCCTGGGGCCTTCGTGGCCGTGGGTGGCATCCTGGCCGCCCCCAGCAACACGGGGCTGACAGAAGGCAACGTCGTGCGGCTGCCCCCGCCCCCGGCTGGGCTGCTGGACGTGCTCGACCAGTCCATCCCCCAGCTGGTGAAGGCCCTGGCCAGCGGTCGGCTGGACCCCTGGCTGGCCTGGCTGGTGGCAGCCGAGGAGGCCGGCAAGACCCGCAAGGGTGCGCTGGAGGTGCTCCGGGCCCGGATGGTGAGCCGTGGCTAGCGTGACCGCCGCCGAGGTGCGGCTGCTGCTGCCCCAGCTGACGGGCACCACCGAGGACACGGACCTGGGCACCGTCATCGACCGGTGCGAGGCCGCCCTGGCCAGGTGGTGCGGGTACATCGAGGCGGACGACGGCACGCGCTCCTTCGCGAGCGCCACGTACACCGAGATCGTGGACGGCCCAGGGGGCACCAGGCTGGACCTGGGGGCCGCCCCCATCACCAGCGTCACGACCATCCACGACGACCCCGAGCTTCTGACCTACGCTGCGGCGAAGCTGGTGGCGTCCACGGACTACTTCGTGGGCCGGTCCAACCAGCGCGAGGCCCACCAGGTCCACCTGTACCCCAGCGCGGTGCACGGGGCCTGGAGCGCCTCCAGGCGGGCCGTGAAGGCCGTGTACGTGGCCGGCTACAGCACGGCCCCCCCGACGCTCAAGAGCGCCCTGGTGGAGTACGTGGCTTGGTACTGGCAGCAGAAGCGCAGCAGCCCCGCCGGGGTGGTGAGCATCGGGCAGCGTGGCACCAACGTGCAGCGGGCCCAGCCGGCTGGCATCGTGCCCCCCCACGTCCAGGCCCTGGCGGCCGAGTACGTGCTGCCACACCGGGTGGTCTTCTAGGTGGCCGACGCCCTGCGAGCGCTGTCCGTGAAGGACCTGTGGGAAGCCCTCGACCGGCTGTACTCCAGCACCCTGGCGAAGCACCTGCGCACCGCCCTGGTGGCCACGGCCGTGGCTGGCGAGGGCAAGGCGAAGGTGCGCGCGACGCAGCGGCTGCGCATGCGGTCGGGGAACCTGCGCGACAGCATCAAGGCGAGCGTGGTGCAGGACAGCGCCGGGGTGCCGGCCATCCTGCTCCAGGCCGGTGGCGAGAAGGCGGGTGCTTACGCCAGCGTTCAGGAGCACCCCCGCACCCACACTATCACCCCGAAGCGGTCGAAGTACCTGGCCATCCCGGTGGGCCCCAGCCTGACGGCCACAGGGCGCGCGAGGTTCGGCCCCAGGGATGCGCCGGTGCCCCTGCGGGCCATCCCGTCCAGGCGGGGCGGCCTGGTGCTGGTGGACGCCACCAGCCCCAACGGCGGGGTGTACTTCGTGCTCAAGCGGTCGGTGCGCGTTCGCGGAGTGAGCTACCTGGGGGACACGGTGAAGGAGCTTCGCGAGCAGGTGCTGCCGAAGCGCCTGGCCGCAGCGCTCCAGGCCGCAGCACAGGAGGCCACCAATGGCGGTCAGTGACCCCGGCACCATCCTGACGACGCTGGCCACCACCCTGGCCGGCATCGACGCCACGGGCTCGTACACCTACGACCTGTCGGACAGCGACGACCGCATCCAATGGGGGGCCCTGGTGGCTCCCCCCCTGGTGCCATGCGTGACGCTGATGGACTACCGCGAGCCGGTGCAGCACGGCCCCCCGCTGGGGGCGTACGAGCGCAAGGGCCAGGTGTCCGTCATCGGGTACGTGGCTGGCACCGAGGACACCCCGAAGCAGCGGCTGCTGGCGGCCTGCGACCTGCTTCGCGACATCCGTCTGGCCCTGGAGGGGGACCGCGGGCTGGGCGGCGTCATCCGTGACCTCGTGGTGGAAGGCGAGGCCTTCGACGGGCTGGAGTGGGGGCTTTCACAGTTGGGGGTCGTCGTGGTACAGGTGGGCATCACCTACGTGGACCTACCGGGCTGAGCATGTACCTGAACCTGGGCTACCGACGACGCCTCCCCATCAGCTGTGACGCCACGGCCCTGGGCGGGCCAGCTGTGCGTGACGTGCTGCTGGTGATCGGCCCCAACATGCGCATGTTCTGGGACAACGTGGACAGCAACGGGCACAGCATCCGCATCACGGCCGCCGACGGCGTGACCGAGATGACGTGGGACCGCCAGGCATGGAACTACGCGAACCGCACCGCCACCCTGGAGGTGCAGGCGCTCAGCTGCCAGGGCAACAGCATGCACCTGCTGTGGCTGTACTTCGAACACGTCTCCCCCAGCGACGACTCCACCACCTTCGCCATCGGCACGAGCATCAACGGCTACCTGGAGGACCGGCTGCCCATGGACCGCGTGGTGTCGGTGTCGCCCGAGCGGCCTGGTGGCACCAAGCCGCGGGCCCAGGTGTCGAAGGACCCGGCCGACGAGGTGGACCTGACGTGGTACGTCAGCCCGGTGCTCCAGCGCCTGGCCGCCAAGGCGGAAGGGCACAGCGACGGCGAAGAGCTAGACCACGTGCTGGCCGTGAACGTCTACGACAACGTGCCGGCGGACGTGCCAGGCATGTACGACGAGAGCCTGACCCGGTTCGTGGTCAACGACCGCGGCATGCTGGGCATCAGGACCCACCTGAAGGCTGGCGTGGACCCGAACGACTACACGGCCCAGCTGACCCTCGTGACCACCGACAGCAAGAAGCACCACCCCCGGTGCACCGTGAAGGTGCGCCAGGTGGCAGCCTAGGAGTAGACGATGCCGCACTCAGGACGTGGAGCCTGGCTCGCGCTGGGCGAAGAGAGCACCTGGGGCACCCCCGTGTCCGTCACGCACTACATGCGCGCCCACAGCTTCGGGCTGACGCGCCAGCAGGTGCGCCGTGACCGCGCCCACCTCGCGGGCGTCAGCGGTGCCATCAACCGGCGCAGCGACTTCCTGGAACGGGAGGACGCGGGTGGCCCCATCGAGGTGGGGATGGAGTACCGCGGCGTCGGCATGCTCCTGAAGCACGCGCTGGGCGGCCTGGCCGAGTCCGGCGGTGGCCCCTACCAGCACGACTTCACCCTGGGCACCATCCCCACCGGGCTGACGCTCATCGGGGGCCGTGGCACCGGCACCGAGGAGAAGTTCGAAGGGGGCCGCATCAGCCGCCTGGAGCTTTCCATCGCCGCGGGCCAGCAGATGGTGGCCCGGTGCGACGTGCTGGCGCAGACGGCGAGCGCACGCGACGCCCACGGCACCACGACGCCCAGCTACGGCACCGACGCCCCCGTGCTGCACCACCACGCTGGGCAGTTCAGCTTCAACGGGAACAGCTTCGACCTGATCGACGGGCTGTGGGTGGTGGACCGGAAGCTGGCCCGGCGCAACCTGCTGGGGAGCGCCCTGACGCACCAGCCGGTGGAGGACGACTTCACCGAGGTGTTCGGCCGCTTCACCCTGGAGTGGGGCGACGACAACCTCTACACCGACTACCTGGCCGGCACCGCCAGCGACGCAGCCATCACCTTCACCGGCACCGGCAACGACGACATGACCATCACCCTCCACAACGGCATCATCCGCAGCCTGACGGACCCGGTGGAGCGGGCCGGGGTGCTGCGCCAGACCGTGGAGATTCGGGCCTTCTCCGATGGCACCGACGAGGGCATCAAGGTCACCATCAACAACGACGACAGCACGGGCATCATCAACTAGCTGGGGCCCCCGTGGACCCCAGCGCTCAGGAGGGCATCGTGAGCATCGCGCAGCGCCTGGCAGCCGCCAGGTACACCGAGATCGAAGTAGGCGGGGGCTGGTGGAAGCTCCAGCGCCCCAGCGCGGCCGACGTGGCCCGCCAGGGTGTGGCGACGCTGGGGGTCATGCCCCAGGAGGCCACGGCCGCAGCGGCCAGCCAGGACAGCGACCAGGCCCTGCCTGTGGCTGGCGTCCAGGCCCTGCTGCGGAAGGTGTCCCCCGAGGGGGTGGCACGCATCTGCCAGGAGCAGGACGGCATCGTCTGCGCGGCCGTGGTCGCTGCGGCTGACCCCGCCCCTGGTGGAGGCCCTGGCCCCTGGGAGCAGCTGCGCCTGGTGCTGGCTGGCCGGAAGGACAACCCGGCGAAGGGCGTGCTGTCCATCACGGCGCTGCCCCACCCCGTGCGCCTGCGCCTCTACGAGGCGGCCATGGCCCTGGCGAGCGACGGAGGCCAGGCCGAGGAGACGGCGGCCTCGTTTCGCGACCCAGCCTGACCTGCTCCTGGTGCTCGACCGCCTGTGCGGCCGGTACGGGGGGGACCCCCTGTGGTGGCTGGAGCAGTCCGTCGAGCGCCGCACCCTGGCCGTGATGTCCCTGGTGGAGGGGGAGGCCGCAGCCGCGGACCTGGGGGCGCGCATCGGTCAGCGCCGTGGGGCTATCCCCCCGGTGCCTGTCTTCGTCCTGCGATAGGATGCCCCCATGGCCAGCACCGTCGAGTTTCTGCTCAAGCTCCGGGACGAGGCCACCGGTGCGCTCAAGAGCGCCACCGGGGCGGCTGACGACGCCGCGAAGTCGGGCGACAAGGCCGCCGTCAGCTGGGCAGCTGTAGGGGCCGGCCTGGCCGCAGCGGGGGCCGCAGCAGCCGCGACAGCAGCCGCCTGGGCCAAGCTGAACCAGATGGTGGCGGACAGCGTCAACGACCTGAACGACATGGCCACCCGAACAGGCGTAGCCGCACAGACGCTCCAGGGCCTGGAGCTTGCCGCCGAGGGCAGCGGCACCACCCTGGGGGCCCTGGAGGGCAGCCTGCGCCGCATGGTGCAGTCCATGTCGGACGCCAGGGCTGGCACCGGCGAGGCCGTGGAGGCCTTCGCGGCCCTGGGCATCACCACGGACCAGCTGGTGGGCCCGGGTGGACAGCTGCTGTCCGCCGACGAGGGGCTGCGGCTCATCGCTGCCAGCCTCCAGGGGGTGGAGGACCCCACGGCGAAGGCCGCCCTGGCCATGGACGTCTTCGGCCGCAGCGCCGGTGCCATGCTCCAGTCGGGGGCCCTGGACAACCTGGAGAACTTCACGCAAGCCGCCGAGGTGTTCGGTGTGGACGTGGGGCCCCGTGCCAGCGCCAGCGCAGCCGCCTGGCAGCGGTCCATGGCGAACCTGGGGATGGTGCTGAAGGCCTTCCCCCAGCAGCTGAACGACGCCCTGGGCGTGGACAGCGTGGAGGTGCTGAACGTCTTCACGACCGCGGTGTCCTTCGTGGGCACCCTGGTCACCGAGGTGGTGGCCCAGGTGGTGCGGAACGTGGGCCACCTGGGGGCCGTGCTGGAAGGGGTGTTCAGCTTCGGGCTCACCGGCAAGGTGGACGCCTTCAAGGTGGCCATGGATGCCGCCAACGAGAACGTGGACACCCTGGCGGGCCTGTTCGACAAGGCGGCCGACGCCGCCCAGCAGACCGCGGACGAGGTGGAGCGCCTGGGCCGTGCCACCAGTGCCACCGGGCGCACGGGTGGCGGGGGTGGCGGTGGCTTCAAGCTCCCACCGGCCACCGAGGCGGCCGTGGACAAGGCGGCGACGGCGGCGACGGAGAAGGCCAGCCAGGCCCTGGACGCCGTGGGCCAGGCCGCCCAGGACAGCGCCGCAGCCTTCGCGGACGACTGGAGCCAGCTGATGCTGGCGCTCGACCAGGCCGTGGTGGAGCTAGAGAGCATCAGCACGATGGACATGCGGGTGGCCAACGCCAGCCGGGCCGTGATGGAGGTGGGGCCCGCGGCTACCAGCGCCGTCACCGGCGACGTGACGGGGGCCATCACCGGCGGCATGACGCTGGCGGGTGGCAGCGCTGCGGCTGCGGCTGGCCCCGTGGGCATGGTGCTGTCGGCCCTGACCTCCATCGGCAGCATGGGCGGTGCGGACGGGGTGGAGGACGCCATGGCCGAGTGGGGCCAGAACCTGCTGGACGGCATCGAGGCGCTGCCCGAGATCGTGGGGAAGGTCATCCCCGAGTTCATCGTGGGCATGGTGGAGTCCCTCCCGGCGGTCATCATCGAAGCCATCCCGGCGCTCATCGGGGCCCAGGGCAAGGCGTTCCGGAAGCTGTTCGTCGAGCTACCGTTCTACTTCGCGAAGGGCGTGTGGGACGGGCTGACGGCCTGGTGGGACAAGGTGCGGTCCTGGGTCGAGAACCTGTTCAGCCTGGCGAAGGACGGGGGGGTGGTGGACCAGACCAAAAGCTGGCTCAACGACGTGACCGGGGGCCGGGTGTTCGAACAGGGCGGCTTCGTGGACCGCACCGGCCTGGCCATGGTGCATGCGGGGGAGCAGGTGGTGCCAGCTGGCAGCACGGCCAACGCGGCCCAGGCCAGCCGCATGGGCGTCGGCGGGGGCGTCACCGTGCAGGTGAACACCGCGGTGCTGGACCCCGACACCATCCCGGCCCTGGTGCGGCTCATCAACGAGCAGCTGGGGGACTACGGGCGGGGCCTGGCCGTGGCTGGGGCCTCCTGATGGGCGAGAACCCCCATGGCCGACACGGCCACGAGGATGCCCCCTGTCGCGTTTCCGTGTGCCAGGGCCACCCTGACACCCCGACAGCGCCGGTGACGCGCCCTGGGCGCACCCTGCGCCAGCCAGGCCAGGAGTAGCCCCATGGGGAACGCGAAGCTCTACTACTACCCTGACGGGAGCGCTGGGAAGCTGGAGGTCGTGAACCTGGGCGGGCCCCTGACCGAACTGTCCTGGCGGCCCGCCAGGAACCGGGTGTCGGCCGTGAGCTACGCGGGGAGCATGTCGTCGCAGAACATGGGTGGCAGCGTGTACGTGCGGGTGGTGCTGGAGCGCTTCACCGGGCTGACGGCCGCAGGCAAGAAGCTGGCCGCCGACCTGGAGAGCCTGATGGCCCACCTGGGGGCCGGCAACGCCGTCGCCGTGACGGCGGACAGCGACAACGACTGGGCCGCCTATGCCAGCGGCTCCCTCGCCCAGGGCGACACCAGGGTGCCGACCGGTGGACAATTCCTGTCCTGGGCGTCGGGCACTGTGGCGGGTGGCGAGCGGGTGATGGTGCACGGGGGCTGGCCCACCAGCCGCCGGGAGAGCATCGAGTTCAGCAGCCTGAACAGCACCAACGAAATCACCCTGGCCCGGGGCCTGCGGTACAGCTACCCGGACGGCCCCGTGCTCGTGCACCACCGGGACTTCTGGGTGGGGCTGCGGCTCCCCCAGGACCAGCTGGGCCAGCACATCGTGGTGGGTGCGAACCGGCGCAGCTACACCCTCGACATGGAGTTGTTCATGGATTGGGGGGCGGTGGCCTCCTGGGCCCCCCAGGACGAGGGCTTCAACGACGACGACGACGTGGGTGGCCGCACCTTCGACTCCCCCACCCGGCCCAGCACCGGCGGGGGTGGTGCCGTGGATGGCGGGCCGGGGCCCTGGAGCAGGGGCGGCGTGGACCTGTCCGGATGGGAGGACTTCGACCCGGCCGACGTGACGGTCCTGGGTTCGGGGTCGTAGCGTGGCCTGGGACACCACCTGGCTGACGCAGCTGGACAAGCCGGTGGCGCACGTCGCCCACCGGTTCGTGCTGCTCCAGACGTACGGGGCCACGCTGCCAGGCGGGGGGCCCGGCTGGACCATCGAGCCCGAGGACCTGGGGCGCGTCACCATGGGCGGGGGCAGCGTGACGCCTACCAGCTGGGGTGCCCAGGTGGGCAGCTGGTCGGTGGAGTACAGCAGCAGCAGCCCGCGGAACCTGCTGGACATGGTGCGCAGGGGCAGCATCGTCGCGCTCCAGGCCGGCTTCGCTGGCACCGACCCGACCAGCTGGCCGTACGTGGCCCTGGGGGTGGTGCGGAACATCACCGGCCTGGCCCCGAAGATGCGCATCGAGTGCGTGGACCTCGTGGCCGGGCTGGCCACCCGACCGGAGGACACCGACGGGGAGGCCCTGGCGCTGTTCAACGACGTGCCCCAGGCCACCACGACGGTGGGGGCCCACCTGTCCAGCGCGACCACGCTGAACGTCGGGTCGAGCACCGGCTTCCTGATGGAGACGGGGGCCACCGGGCTGCTGTACGTCGCCGACACGACCCCGTACTACCTGCGCTGGAGCGCCAGCACCGCCACTACCTTCACCGTGGAGACGGCGGGGGCCCTGGGCACCGCCAAGCCGGCCAGCACCCCGGGGGGCACCGTGGTGCGACACGTCGCCTACCTGCGGGGCCACCCCATGGACATCGCCAGGAAGGTGCTCGCCAGCACCGGCACCGGTGCCAACGGCACCTACGACACCCTCCCGGCGGGGTGGGGCTACGCCATCCCAGACGAACTCATCGACCACGACGACACGGACACCCACAAGGCGTACGTCGAGCACCGCACCGGCGGGGCCGGCTACGAGTGGGAGGTGACGCAGGGCGAGGGCGACGAGGCCGGTGGCAGCGACGACCCGGTGGACAACGGGCTGGGCTGGCTGGGCGGGCTGCTCCAGGCTGCGGGCCTGTTCCTGGCCATGCGCCAGGGCAGCGTCACAGTGCGCTGCGCGCGGTCCCCCTGGGACGGCCAGGTGAACGACTTCGCCGCAGACCTGGGCGTGGACCACGTGGCCCAGGTGACGGGGTTCAGCGCGTACGACCCCCAGGTGCCCCTGGAGTACTTCGGCATCAGGGTGCAGGGCCCAGGCTCCCCTGGCACGGACCAGACGCAGGACAGCAGCGCAGCCACGGTCGGCACCCTCCCGGCGCAGCGCCGGAAGGTGTACACCCTCGACCATGCCTACCAGAACGAAAGCCAGGTGATCGAGGAGGCCCGGCTTCGGCTGTACTACTGGCCCTTCGTGGTCCCGGAGCGCCTCCAGGTGCGGTGCCGGGGGCTGCTGCTGGCCCGCCTGGCGAAGGGCGACCTCGTGAAGGTGACGCTCCCGATGGTGCGTGGCCGGGTGCACCGGGGGGGCTGGTACGAGCAGCACTGCCTGGTGGCCAGCGTCACCCCCGACTGGCACGGGGCTGCGGTGCGGCTGGACTTGGTGGCCCCGCCCCACCCCGCGGACGAGCACGGGTAGTCAGGGGCCCTGGTGGGCTGATAGGGTGGGCCCCTGGAGAGCCCCGATGAACACCGAGCGCATCACCAAGTCGGCCAGCGCGGCCACGGCCGTCACCGACGGCACGGGGCTCCCGGCCCCCAGCACGAGCAGCGATGGCTTCGCCCCGCCCACCCGGGACGTGGACGAGGTGGTCTGGTACTTCGACCTGGACGACTGGTCCACGGACAGCTGCACCGTGACGCCCTGGTACTACGACGCCGAGGGGGGCATCTGGGTGCCTGGCACCGAGGTGACCATCAACCAGGCCAACGGGGGTGTGCTGGTCCAGCGCTGCCTGGGGGGCCGTGTGGACGTGCAGGTGGCCAGCGTCACCGGCACCGTGGACAACGTGCGCTACCGCTGGCGCGCCTGATGGCTGGGCCCTGGGCATGCCTCCAGCACGACGGACTGGAGGTCGCAGCGGCTGCGGCTGCGGCTACGGCGACGGACTGGACCGAGGTAGACCTGACGGACGGCGACCTGACGGACGCCTCCGGGGTGTTCCACGCCTCGACGGTGTGGGCGGCCAACGGCTCGACCATCGTGCTTGATGGGGGCGTACAAGCCATCACCACCGGCATCGGTCGTCGCATGGTCAGCATCGGCAACCCGCCTGCGGACTGTGCCGGGGTGGAGCTATGCCTGATCGGCACCCCGCCGGCATCCAACCCGAATGGCGGCAAACACATGGGGCTGCTCGCCCTGGTGGCCTGCGACGACGGCACGGGAGCATGGACTGGTGGTAGCGCCTTCCGGACTGGCCTCGTCGAGGACGCCAGCGGCAACCTGAACATGGAACGGCCCCGAGACATCGCGGCGAGCCACGTGCAGGACACGAGCCCGAACATGTCGGGCCGGGCCCGGTGCTACTGGCTGGTACCCCTGGAGGGCAGCACGGTGAGCGGCAGCACGGCCGTGTCGGTGTCCACCGACGACGGCGACAGCCACTCGCCGGGGGCCTTCCAGATGAGCGACCTGTCCGGCACGGCAGCCCCCCTGTACGTCGGCCTGGGCGCGATGCAGGAGGACTCCAGCCCCAGCGCTGGGCTGCCAGCATGGTCCAACGTGCGCCTGTTCAGGCGCTACCTGACGGACCCCGAGGCGTAGGTGTCGAACCTCCAGGCCATCCTTCGCGATGTGCGCTTCTGGATGCTGGCGGCCGTGGTCGCCTGTGTGTCCATGGTGGCCCTGGCCGCTGGCGGGGGGACCTTCGTCTACGGCGACGTGGTGGTGGACATGAGCGGCGAGTGTGCACCCTGGCGCGAGCGGGCCCTGGCCAGCCAGGCGTCGAACCTGGCCCTGGCCGAAGCCTTCGGGAAGCCAACACCGAGCCAGGAGTAGCCCGTGGCCACGGTGTGGCTGGTGAACCTGACTGGCGGTGCCCTGCTCCTGCTCTATGCGGCCGTGCTGTTCCTGCGCCTGGCTGCGCAGCCTGGCCGTAGCCTCCCGGCCGCTGCCAGAAACCGCGCGACGGCTGCGAC
>Ga0098052_1000722_pt1 | contig 20878 bp, 5 predicted proteins | sample 15_taG_FD_81591 | JGI IMG/M metagenome (GOLD analysis project Ga0098052, IMG submission 81591) | Marine viral communities from the Subarctic Pacific Ocean - 15_ETSP_OMZ_AT15312 metaG | ecosystem: Environmental > Aquatic > Marine > Oceanic | place: Pacific Ocean | collected 2015-01-18
TAGAGGCAAATCTAAGCAAATAAAACACTAGTACATGCCAGAAATTAAGAATACTTTTCTTCAAGGTAAAATGAACAAGGACCTTGATGAGAGATTAATACCTAATGGACAATATAGAGATGCGCTAAATGTGGAGGTTTCAACTTCAGAAGGATCTGACGTTGGTACTGTAAAAAATATATTAGGTAACAAAAGGATTGAAGATATTATTCCCCAGGAATTTAAATGTATTGGTAGTATAGCTGATGAAAAAAATAATAAATTATATTGGTTCGTTACAACGTATGAAAAAGATGCCATTATAGAATACGATGCTGAGAATGAAGTAATATCACCTGTAATCGTAGATTTAAATGCTGGTAATTATAAAGCGGTTTTAAAATTCTCTGGAAATATAATTACCGGTATAAATATAATTGATAATTTATTATTCTGGACAGATAATAGAAGTGATCCGAAAAAGATAAATATCGACGAGTGTAAAAAAGGTACACCTGATTTTAACACCCACACGCAATTAATTTTCGATCACGGTAGTTTTCATGGGTTAACCTTGCGGAATATAAGTAACCACGGGAACAATAACTTCTTAGAGACTACCCCAAACAAAGGTAGATACTTTTGGTTTGACGCTAAGCAGGCAGTAAAAATGCTTGGGATAACAGCTTTTACAGACTTTGAATACCACAATGTTCGCCACTATAGAGGCGGTAAACTTCTTCAAAATAGATCAGTTGTTTTTTTTGGAACGGTAGATGGTAATGGTACTCACGGGCGTTATGAAAGTAATTCTGCATATGATGATTTTCACGTAGGAGATATCCTGTATGGTGATAATATTACTATGGACATAGCCGAACAACACATTACGGTTATAAAGCCAAAACCGTTAAAAGCTCCGACAGTAAAAATAAATCACGCTCAAACTCTAAATTCCCCGAGTAATATTCCTAACTTATTTGAAACAAAACTCCCAAGATTTTCTTATAGATATAAATATGTAGATGGAGAATTTTCTGCATTTGCTCCGTTCACCGAACCTGTATTTAACCCTAAGTACACAAAGAATATAAATGATTCTAGTGGCGCAAACGCGTTCTATAATAAAGATAACGCTTACGACATAAAAGAAGCGCACAATAAAGCGATGATTAATTCTATTCACTCTATAGAATTAACTGATTTTATCACAGCACAAACCCCGGAGGACGTTGTAGAAATAGATATATTATATAAACAAGAAAACTCAAGTATTATATATTCTATAGAAACAATCAAACACGGTGATCCAGAGTGGCATGATGCTAGTAATAGCGAAGGCTATAACCTGGGCTACAACAAAGATCATAATAGTGAGAATTACAACGCGCTGGGTGGTCACACTAAAGGAAAATATGTAGTAACAACTGAAAATATATATGCAGCATTGCCGGCAAATCAATTATTAAGACCGTGGGATAATGTTCCAAGAAAAGCTTTAGCGCAAGAAGTTACTGGAAATAGAGTTGTATATGGTAATTATTTGCAAAATTATAATTTAGGAACGACTAAACCTGAGATTAAAGTTAGTTATAGCAATAGAAGCAATCAAATAGGTAGTTTTGAAACTCAAGGATTACCTTCTATAAAATCACAAAGAAATTATCAATTAGGAGTTATTTACTGCGATAAATACGGTAGAGAAACCCCTGTATTTACCTCCGATAATGGAGCTGTGAGTATTCCTTGGCAAGAATCTAACGGAACGAAAAATGCTAGTAAAAATCTTCAATTAAACGCTAGTGTTGCAACAAATTTTCCTGATTGGGTTGACTCGTTAAAGTTTTTTATAAAAGAAACATCTAAGGAATATTATAATTTAGTAATGGATAGAGCTTGGGTTAGCAAAGCAACCTATGAACTTGATAATTCAGAGGGACATCTTTGGATTTCTTTCCCTTCGTCTGATAGAAATAAAGTTTCAGAAAACGATTACTTAATATTAAAAAAGAAAGTTGGTAGCGGGGAAGAGCAAGTTAGTTTTGAAAACAAATTCAAAATACTTGATATAAAAAATGAGGCTCCCGATGCTATAAAGTATGAATTAGCAAACCAAGGTGTAATCACCAACACAACCGACCAACTAGTACATGATATTCTTAATAGTAAACCTAACAGAATAGATTTAGTTGGCAATAATAACATCTACTTTGACGCGGGGAATTGGCTTACTAACGCTATCAAGGGGGTTCCTTTTGAAGAAGGAGACTATAGTGCCAACACTCGGATGCGCATTGACAACTTATACTTGTCTTGGCGTAGACTTAATAGTGATGGTTTGGGTGTATCATCAAAAAAATACAAAGTAGAGTCCGGAAGAATGAACGGTGATGGATATATGCTCAAACTTTCAGCCAAAATAACTCAGATTGACGCAGATATAGCTCATGTAAATGGTCTTGCATCAACAACTAATACTCAGGCGCTACTCCACCCAAATTTAATGTTTCAGGTAGAGAGGAAAATATTAAAAAGTGGTGAAGATTTCTCTGGAAAATTCTTTGTCAAAATATCAAAAAATCAAGTTACAGATCTTATTGAAACCGGTTATTCAGCAGATACTTTAGATAACTATATTACATCTGCAAAACAAAAAACTTGGTATTGGCAAGATGATATAGGATCGAGTATAACGGTTAATGATGGAAATGCTGGTTTAATAAACTTTAATGGATATGATAATTTAGTCGCGACAACTAACAATAACTCTATTTTAGACTCAACTAATAATGGTGTTGGTGCTGGTACTTCAAATATGACTGATTACCCGCTGCTTTGGGATAATATTCTCGGTGGAGGTAATTATGGGAGAACATTTTTTATAGACGCTATGTATATGACAGCTGCACAGAGTAGCGCTAGTGATTACGCTAAATATTGTTGCGTAACATGGTCAGGGAGTGGCGTGACTGACGGTGTAGAAACTCCAGAAGATTCTTCTTTTCATTATAATCCTATCAGAGTATGGTTAACTGATTGGATTGATAGTGAAAATTTTGTAGAAAATACAAGTGAGGGATTTGGGAAATATCACGATGCTATTAATAGTGGGTTAATTGACACGTCACCACTAGCCCCAGCAGACGATGATTTTAAGCTTTTTACTGATAGTGCGTTAGGTTCTGACACCTCACTTACACCCACTGGTTGGGTTGGTCAGCATCAAAATATGACTAGAGCTGCATTTTACGGTTCTTATACGGCAAATCATGTAAACGGTTTAGAAGGGATAGTTACGACTAACAGTGACCACACTACTGGCCCTAGAAGATGGTTTAGTGGAATAACTGATAACCAAACCGAAACAGGTATTGGGGTTGACACTAAAACATATTCAGATGATGGCGAGGAAGGTAGACACTTTATGCATTTATCTTTCTTTGCACCAGGTAAAGATTTGATAGACAAATCAAGTTTTCCAGCAACGTTTGAATTGTTTGGTGATGATAGTGTTGGTAACAGCTTGCAAGGAGTATGGGGAGGCGGTCAATTCACTGGAGATTCTAATACCACCGCTTTTGGATCCGACGGTGTTTTGGCCAACAAACATAGATCTATTTCAATGGAAGGTAATTATGACGGATCTAATAATTGGCTACCTGAAACACCGGGTCCTGGTGTTGGGTTTGGTTATGATTTAGATTATCAACAAGAGCACGAAAGACAATGGGATCCAACTTACCCAATAGATCCAGAAAATAAAATACGTGATTTTATAGGAAATTTGCACGGAGGATCGCAATTTAAATTTTCCACTGATCCAAATGATCAGGTTTATACTATTAAAAAGGTAGTTGTAAAAAAAATATATAATCATACGTCGTGGAGAAATCCAAAGAATAGGTATTTAGACGATACCGATCAATATGAATGGTTAGATACTACTGCTAATCACAAATTTTGGTCTGTTGAAGAAGCGGCTATAGAATGGTTAAAAACTTTAGATGCCGCGGGTGTTAGTAATGACTCTGCATACCAAGGATATCTGGAAACTAAATTAGAAGATTTTGGGAAAGCCAGTAATAGAAGACTTTGTTATATAATTGAATTAGATAAAAACCCTTGTGATCAAACCCATAACCCATTAGCAACCGGCACTGGAAGCGTTATAACTGCTGACCATACCGCCGGTGATTTTGCTAATATTGAGTTTGTCGAACAAGTTCAATCAGTTTTACTTTCTGATTTAAATAAATTCCCAGCTATATGGGAGACCGATCCTAGGAAACAAGAGGTAGATTTAGATATATATTACGAAGCTAGTAATAACATACCTGTTAGAATTAACGAAAAAACAAATGAATTATTCGCTCCAATAGGATGTAAGGTAGAGGTATTAGATGGACCTATTACTGGTACTTCTAGACTGATATCATGGGACAATACAATAGCTACGTTTGAACCTGGTTTCGCGAGGGGTGATGGTATTGATGAAATTAATTATACGGGGTTGTCGTTTAAATTTACCCGAGAAGATGGTGGTTTTACTATAGCTGAAGCCGGTGGACAGCAATTAGAAGGACAGACTGCAGGCTACAAAACAGAATTTGTATTTAGAGATGATGTTGGGGATACTTTGCGAGCTGGTTTATCTTGGTATAATTGTTTCTCTTTCGGTAATGGTATAGAATCTAATAGAATTAGAGATGACTTTAATGAAATGTTTATTACAAATGGTGTTAAAGCATCAACAACAACACAGGAGACATATGAAGAAGAGCGTAGATCACATGGTTTAATATATTCTGGTATATACAACTCCAACTCTGGTATTAATGATCTAAATCAGTTTATAATGGCTGAGAAGATCACGAAAGATTTAAATCCAACTTACGGTAGTATTCAAAAGTTATTCCAAAGAAGAATTAGTTTAATCGCGTTCTGTGAGGATAGAGTAATACAGATTACATCGAACAAAGACGCTATTTACAACGCTGATGGTAACCCGCAATTAATATCTAGTAGCAACGTCTTAGGTGACGCAAATCCTTTTGTTGGTAATTTTGGCATATCTAAAAACCCAGAATCATTTGCATCGGAATCTTATAGAGCTTATTTTACAGATAAATCTAGAGGTGCTGTATTAAGGTTATCAAAAGATGGTTTAACGCCTATATCTCAAGCTGGTATGAAAGATTGGTTTAGAGATAATTTACCTAAACACACGTCACTAATAGGTACTTATGATAGTTATAAGGAAAATTATAATATAACGTTATCAGATACTCTTGGTGAGAATATTATATATGATACTTATTTTGAAACTGGAGAAGAATCTACTTCTGTTTTAGGAGGTTTAGAGAATAGAGTTGTAAATGCAGAAATTAACAATGGGGTTTCTTTACAGTATCCTTATGAAGTAGATAATGTTCTTACAGAAACTGTCGCTTCAAATCCTACTTTTGGTTGGGGTACGGTAAATCAAGATTTACCAGGTACTGCAACTATAACAAATCACGCGGCTATCCCAGTGGGATATTTTCAAGCTGAGGTATTGCAAAATGATCCCGAAGGAGGCTACGTTCCGCCAACACAGGCTGAATGGACGGCTTATTCTAATGCTCCCGGTGCTCCACCTGAAGGATGGACTTCTACTATTAGTGAACAGGATGCTATAAATCAAGCGGCAGCTGCTGGATTTGCCGATGCTGAAGTGCCGTTTGGTTTTGCAACCTACAACACTTGGGATGGAACAGGTTTTGATAGCTATCCGTCCGGAGGAGGTTTACCAGATGATGGTTGGTGGTACGATCCATATTTTACGGATGTAGGTGGTGATTTATTCGGAAGTTCTGCTACGAACTATGCGGATGCTGAGGTATATAGTGTTATCAAAAGGAGTATAAGCGGGACAGTGGTAAACGAATCAAGTCCAGATTGGAGTTCTTTACCAGGTTACCAATCATATTCACTTGATCCTAGTGTAGAAAAAAAGATTAGGTACCACAATATGACTGGCCAATTTAGTCAACTTAGTCAAATATCTCAAGCTATTACTAGAAATGATGGCACTGGAGATGGTGCGGCTGACGCTATAACTTTTGATAGAGTAGCTCCGGCAAATTCTTACGTTGAGTTTCATACTATTGGAAACGGGGCAGGATTAGTTAATCAAGATTATAATGATGAACCTAATACAACAGACGCTCAGCATAGCGCTTTTTTCAACGGTGACGAATTACACATACAATTTGAACTTACGTGTTTCGTTACTTTAGATGTTCCATTTGCAAGTGAACCTTATTACGGTTATAATTATATTATACCAAAACTAGAGCTATTTGATGGTGATAGCCCTACCCCTATCTCCGCGGATTTCCTCTCTGCCAACTATTACAATCAAGATGATAAAGTTTATAATCCTTACCTATATCAACAAACAAGGGCAAAAGATTTAGGCAGTGATTTTCTTGATCATGATGTTTTTGATAGTAGTAATAATACCTCTTATCAAGATTCATCTCATTATACTTCCAGTCTTACTTTTGATTACGCTTGTATAAAAAATCAGTTTCAAACATCTTCAACGGTTACGTTTCCAGACACATCAAGTTCTGGGAGTTGGAGTTCTGGTAATCCCGCTCAAGGGAATTCGTCTGCGCAGGCTGGAAAAATAACAATTATCTGCGGGGCTAGTTTTAAGTTTCGAGATGATGACCCAAATAATCAAGTTGATTACCAGAATACATCGGTTAATGTTACAGAACGAAAAGTTATAGATGATCTTAGAATACGAATAAGTAATAATAAAGCTGCTACTTCTAGTGGATATACACATTCAACTCAAGGGAATCCTTCTAATTATCCTCTAAGAAATCAACTCTGGGAAATTAATAATGTAAAAATTAAAAAAGGTTTCGGTGTTGTAGCTCCGCACACTGCTTTTGTTGCCGAAGAAGTGGTAACATCATCACAGACAACTTCTTATGATCCTGGAATACCAATTCATGCCGTTACAGCCGTACCACCAGATCCAGTTCCAGCTTGGACAGAGGTGGTTCATGGTGGTTTGACTGGTTGGACTAAAAGTGGATCCACTAGCTATCTTGAACAGCACACAAACAATGTTTTTGGAAATCATTACCCTGCGATATCGCAAACTGGTGATGGACAAGATCCAGCTGACATAGCTTCATCTACTGCCTTGCCACCTATATCAGGAAACATATCTTATGTTGTTCCACGGGATTGGGGTTATCAGGGTGTAAATGGAAATCCACCTACTAATGGTACTCCATTTTTACAAACGGTTACTAATCCTAGCGGTAGTGTTTATCCTGATATTGGAGTAGGTCCGCCAGGCAGTCCGTTCCCTGGTGCAGTGGAAAATCATGACAATTGGATATACATACGAACGAGTGCTGGTGGTGAGATTCATGTAAATCAGGATATATCTACTGATCCTTGGGTTGCGGCTACAGGTTCGGATGACGGATGGTACTTGGTAGACGTTGAATTTGACGATAATTATAACCCTAACACAGGACAGGGTGGTGGTGATGGAGAGATTTTTGTCGCAGGTGTTGCTAGTTTTGGTAACTATTCTCAAGGTGAAGAAATTAATTCAGAGGGTATTGGACTATATCGAGGTGGACCGGGGAATGCTAGTGTTCAATTGATTCCTACAGAAAGAACAGAGTATGGTAATGCCGATGGTACTGGTGATGGAAAAACGGTGTTAAGAGGAATATTCCAATTTGCATCAGACGCTCCAAGAAACGATTCAGCAGGGCGAGATATGTTTGATTTATGGGTTTATGACGCTCCAAATAAAATAAGGATTGAAAAAGTAATTACTAAAAAATTAAATGTAACAACAGCTACTGGTACAGCTGTAGATTGGATTCAAGAGAATAACAGCGGTCTAACCGGACAAACACATTCTTTTTCCGATAGAGTGTTATATTGGAAAGACACTAAATTACACTGGGATGTACCACAGGCTAAAACCGACGGTACACATAGATGGAAACAAAGTTTAAATTCTATTATTGAACCATCACAAATTGCTTGGAGATTAAATTTTACCGTTAGTGGTAATCTAGATTACGATTCTAGTAATGATTTTTACGGTTCGCTAAATGCTTTTGTTACGAGAGACGCATCTGGTGATGACACCCTGCCAGCAAACTCTGATAAGATGGAAGGTATTTATATTACTAATATTGATGCGCCTGGTGAGTATGAGGTTAAATTTAATATGGATGGAGATACAGCGGCGGCATACAATGATGGTACACCGGTTTGGACGGTAGAAAAAGATGGTGTTGATTATAACGGCGTTGTGACCTTAACTGATATTGGCTCTGGAAATTTAGATAAAAACACTTATGGTGAGAAAATTGGATTTGAATCCAACGTAAACGGTGGTAGTGATCTAAGAATGTCTGTGAGTAATATATTATTAACAGACGAAAAAGTAATATTCAAAGGTGGATCCGCTGGATCATGGAATTTTGATGGTTTTATTCCATCTAAAAATCGTTGGATTTATTGGGATATAACAAACGGAAGATTAACTTTTGAAAACGCTCCAGCGATAGATCCGCCTGGAACTGGAACTTATTATATAAATGCTAATCAGTGGATTGATAAACCGATAAAAGAACATGAACAATACAAAATAGAATTTAAAACCGTTATAGACAGCGGTGACTTCCGAATATATTATTTTAACGGTGAAGGTAAGGGGTTTGTATGGAATCCTCCAAACACTAGTAATTACAGCGTGGAAACAACTTATAATCAAGTATTTACGATTGGTGAATATTCAATCGAGGGTAATACTATAGTTAAAACTTCTGACGATACGGTTGTAGATCTTGGTAGTAATGTGTTAAGGGACACTTTTGTTATACAACTATTCGATATCGCTAACGACACAAATGGATGGATCGATGAAGTTACCATGACTAGAGTTTTTAACCCTAGTGGGGAAGCACCAAAAACAATAACATTTAGTGAAGATGTAAACGGATGGACAAGTTTTAAAAGTTTTAAAAAACCTACTGGAATTCCAGAAGAATTTAAAGCTTTAGAAAGTGGCGTTAGTTTATCTAAAAAATATTTTACTATGATGGAGGGCGGTTTATTCCAACATTACGTACCAACATTAGATGGGGCGACAGGTTGTACCGCCGAAGAGGCTGATAATTACAACACGTTCTATGGTTATCCATATAGTTCCACTATAAAAGCGGTTTTAAATAACGAACCTTCAGTAATAAAAACATTCAATACATTGAATTATGAGGGCAGCCAAGCGTATGTAAAAAGACCTTTATCTGTATTTGAGCAAAACATAACTGATCCCGTTACCGGGCAACCTATACATAAGCTTGTAAACATTAATAACGCTCGAGCATGGCAAGATGGAAGCGATATTAATGGTTGGAATTGTACAGAGATAAAAACAGATATGGATGCAGGAAGCGTTATTGAATTTATAAAAAAAGAAGGTAAATGGTTTAACTATATAAAAGGTAAAACAATGAGTCTTAATAACACTATAGACGCGAGTCGTTTTAGCGTTCAAGGAATTGGGGTAGCTGTTAGCGTTGTACCCGCGTAACCAATCATAAAAATTAATAAATGCCAAATATAAATAACTTACTTATAGACACGTCAGAAATGCCGACATTGGAAACCGTTAGAAAGTTTAAAGTTAACGGAGAGGTTGGTGCGGAATTTGTTATGCATATAATAGAAAACGGTACTAATAAGTATTATAATTTTAGCACAAAAACTTTTCCAACAGGACATAGTGGGAAAGATAGTGACTTGCGAGTAAAAATGAGTGGTGAAATTTATAGAGGTGAAATTGTATTCCCAGCTGGAGCCGCTACTTACACTATTCAATTAATAGTTCTACCTGGAACAGAAATAATTGGAAATAAGTATGTTATTAGTAAGAGTATAACTCAGCAGAGCGCCGACGCCGAAATAACGTTCACAGCTGTTACGGCTAATACTGATAATTATGTTACATTCCCTACTAAAACTTCTTCAGGGCCTCTTAACGGTAGTGGGAAGTTTGATTTTGACTGGAATGTAACAAATGCATCAAGTGATGCGGGTGGATATGGTTTAAGATTAACTGGTAACTACCAAGAAATCGGAGAAAAATATTGGTATTTTACAACGACAGAAACGGTTAACGGCGCTGTCAGTCCAAGTGATGTAAACGGGGGTTTAAAAGTTATAGTTGATGATTTAACAGACATAGGTGTTAATTCTTTCGTTTCAGCAGTAAGTGGTGGTGATAGTTTAAATGGAACTCCATACGTGCTGGCTATAGATGTGGAAACCAAAACTTTAACTCTAAATCTTGCTCAAACATTTACAGATGGCGTGACCTTGACGTTTAAAGCAAGAGGGTCGCAGGCTATATCAAACGCTATTGGCTCGACTATTACATTCTCACAATATCCAAAGGTTACTACCACTAGAGTTAGTAAGACGGTTAGAGCGGGGGGAAGTGGAACGACAGTAAATCTAAACGGCACCTATGGTATTGGTGGTGGTGATTTCGTCTCTATATCTGGGGTTGGAATTGATAATAGCGCTTCTAACAAAGTAACTTCAATAAGCGCGTCTTCAGGCGCTGGCTCTATGGTTGTTGAGAATTCGCAAACTTTAACAGCGGGAACTGTAATATATTTTAACGATATTTATCAGGTTATTAATTTTGCGGGTAGTATTAAGATTAAAAATTATCCTTCTGTTGACAAAACGATATATTTAGATTTAGATCAATTAATAACAGTAGGTATTTCAGGACTATAAACACAAGTAAAAAATATGCCAACATTTACAAAAATAACTTTTGATAATACAATAAATTCTTCTTTACAGGTGGGAGACGCGATATATGTTTCTAGCGTGGATGCTTCGAGTGGAATAACTAGCGAACCAGTATATGCACAAAAGGTGCGTGAAATTGCTCCGGGTTATATAGTAATAGATAAGGATCCTGGTGTTAGTCCAGTAATAACCCCTGGACAGTTTATACTATTTTCAAAAGACATTCGTACTAATGAATCAAGTTTAAAAGGATATTATGCAGACGTAACATTTCAGAATTCATCAACTAAAAAAGTTGAATTATTCGCGGTTAGTTCCGAAATAGCTCTTAGTAGTAAATAAAGCGCAAAAAGTGTGACTATAATAATTATAAATATGAAAAATAAAAACAAATAAATTATGGGGTGGTTTATACCGGTGGCAACTGCTTTGTTAGGAATGAGCAGCGCTAACAAACAAAGAAAACAATCTAAAAAGCTTGCCGACAGGCAATTTGCTTATCAGCAAGAACAAGACACTCTTTTAGAAGAGCAAAAACAAGCGTATAGAGATATTACGTTTACCAATCCTTATGCGGATATGGAGAATGCTTATGGTGGATTACAAACTGATTTTAGTAATTTAGCTGCTGGCGCTAAGAATATGTACGCTGGAGCTGAGAATATGTACGCTGGACTAGAGAATAAATATGAAGGTATGGAAAACCGTTTTGAAGATATGACGGTTGACATGCGTGCCGCTGATTTTCAAGCTCAACAAGGTCAACAACAGAGAGCAAACATATTACAAGGTTTACGGGGCGCTGCTGGAAGTAGTGGTATAGCTGGTTTAGCTCAATCTATGGCAAACCAAGGCTCTTTACAGGCACAACAAATCTCCGCGAGTATAGGACAGCAAGAAAGACAAAATCAAATGTTAGCCGCGCAAGAGGGTTCTAGAATAGATATGACACAAAGAGGTGCTGGAATGCAGTTACAACAATTACAAGCTCAAGGAGCTATGCAAACCCAACAAATGGAAATGGCTGGGGCGGCACAGGTACAAGGAATGCAAATAGCAGGCGCGCAACAAGCTAGGGGGTTAGGTGTTGCTAGAGAAAACTTAATAGCACAAGGAGCAAGTGTGGCAGATATGGCTCAAAGAGGTGGCGAGGCAATGTTACAGGAAGCTGAAATGAGCAGACAAGCAACTTTATTAGGTATGCAATACGGACAATCATCTGGTGCTAACGCTAGTTATCAACAAGCCTTATTAAACCAACAACAAGGAAACGCTTCGGCAGATCAAATGTTTAACAATGCTTTAAGTGGTTTAAGCGGCGTGAAAGATTGGTCTTCAATGTGGTAATAAATAAAATATAAAAAATGGCAAAATTATACGGAACAGCAGATCCAACATTAGTATCAGCAGCATTTAAACACGGCATGTCTAATGTTCCATTGGATCTAAGCAAGGTTTATAAACAAAGAGAAAAAAATATAACAGATTTTGCCACCGGTGTATCAGCACTGATGGACTCTATTTATCAAAAACGAACTGATAGTTTAAGTAATGCGGAGACTATAGGTCAAGATGTTCTTGATATTTTAGATGCTGAGGGCGGTGTAAATAATGAGTATTGGACAAAAGAACACATAACGGCTATTGAAGGCCTTTCAAAAGAATTAAAAAGTTTGTCTCCAACGGCTAAAGGAGATGAAAGAAGAGCTGAAATAGAACGAGAGTTAAAAAAATATAGTAATGGAATGGCTCCAGGGCAGGAAATGTTTAACAAGTTGGTTGCTAATAGTGCAAATGGTACTCTTTTAAGTGATTTAGAAGATAACGGTCAATTAGAGTTATGGAATACAATATTAGGTGATATTAAAAACAATACTAACAACGCTAATGCTAAATACGTAAAAGGTGAAATGACATTTTCTCTTGGTGATAAAACAATGACTATGCCTGAGATTAACAAGGCTCTAACCGCTAATGACCCTGCTTACTCTGCTAATTTCCAGAAAACAGTAATAAACCCATTTGCAGCTCTCGCACAGCAACGTGGAGGAAATGTTACTGCTAATGATATTACTTCATGGAGAAATAATGCTGTTAAAGCAATAACTGATTGGGATCAAGTAAGAATACTTGAAAATGAAAAACTTGGTAGTACTCCATATAGTTATTTAGAGTTAATAAGTGGACAAGCAAAAAACCCTATAACAGGTGAAATAAATACTGCTGCGCTAGAGATAGTATATGATGCTTTAGATGCTGCTGGTGGTATAGATATGGATGGCGTAGATGGTATTACTCCAGCCGATGGAAAGTTATATCGTGATCCTGCGAATGCGCCTACGCTTCTAAAAAAATTAAGAGAAGATAAAAGTAAGTATATAGAAACAATGGTTGGCGTGATGGGTGAAACTGTAATTAAAGATGTTTGGGAACAAAATGCTAAACTATATAAAAAAGCAAAGACCAATGATACAAGTACTAGTTTTTTCTTAGGTAAACAATCTGTTCCAAAATCAATGGTTACTCCAGATGTAAATTTATTAAATACCGATGCTGATAATATTGCCGCGACAACAGGTTGGAACGGTGTTCAATTCAGAAAAATTAACGGACAATATAGTATAGTAACAAACAAAGGTTGGGAAAACGCTACAAGAGATGAGGTTGCGTTTGCTTTAAACTTTGACGCAAAAGTTGGTTATAAAGCAGGTGGTTCCACGACAACCACTACAACCACTACAACTACACCACCACCACCAACAAAAGTTAACAATAATAAACCATCAATAAAAGGTGTTCCATATCCACCAAGATCAATAACAGCTAGTACCGCTGGGCCTAGTAAATCTAATATAGAAAAACTAACTGAAATGTATGCTGCTTACGACGTTCTTTTTTCTGCCCAAGGTAATGAGTTACTAATGACTGGTAGTGATGGCGAAACACAATCTGTTGAAATGAATAGATATAATAATGCCAATAATATGGAATCACAAGATCTAATACAACAATTTATTTTAAACTACGCTAAATAATAATATATATGTTTGAATATAAAGGTCAACAATATAGTTTAGAGGATTTACAAAGAGCTGCTGCAGAGCAGGGTTATGACTTTAACGAGTACCTACAAATGTATAAAGACGATGGTATGGTTGAAGTTTCTAGCGACGCACCAGCGCAAGCTAGCGATACTGTTATACAACCAAAGATTGCAGGGGAATATGAAACAGAATCGGACGATGGTTCTTTGGTTTACGAATATCGAACACAAGAAAATAAAGCTGCCTGGGGTAAATCTACAGACGCAGGGAAAACTTTTGAAATAGTTAATGCCGGAAATATTCCCAGTGAATGGTTTGAAGATACAAAGTTTAAAAACGCTTATGAAAAAAATACTGGTCTTAAAGCTGAAGATTATAGAAAAGAATCGGATTTACCAGAAGTAACTAGAAAGGATATAAGAAAAACAGAGGAAACTGCTATAGAAGATCTTAAACAAAAGTATGGGGGTTTAGGTTTTAGTTTTGAAGAAACAGGTTTAACTGGAGATTGGATCACGATAAGTTCTCCACCGGATGAAAATGGCAATGTGGTAACTGAAGAGTTTTCGTTTGATAAATTTTGGGGTAATATATTTGGTGCTGACAAAAAAGAAGCTGATAGATTAAATGATTTTATCCAAACTCATTATAAAAAAGGTGAAACATCAAAGGGTGTAAATGCTAATATATATTCGGAAACAATAAAATATACCAACTCGAAACCTATATCATTTAAAAACGAAGATGGTAGCATTAAAAAAATAGAAGATTTAACAGCTCAAGAATTAGAACAACACCAACAAGAAGCATTTAATGAAATGTTTGAAAATGACAATGTTTGGGGAGGTGTTTTAGAAGATATTACCCCAGAGTTAACAAATTACACTAGAGAGCAAACAGCTATAATATCTAAAAAATACGATCTTACTAAAGAAAGCGAAGTGTATGATGCAAATAAGGAATTAGAAAGACTAATTAGAGCTAAAAATGAAGAACTTATTAATGCTAGTCCAGAATATCAAAAACTAATAAAAAGTGTAAACGCGGCGGTAACAAGTAAGTATGGTGGTAAGGATATATCCGGTTCTCTTATAAATAGAAAATATGTTTTAGAGGCAGAAAAAGAATTTTTACCAGTAGCTAGTGCCATAAGAAAAATACCTTTAATTGGTGACGCTTGGGCGGATGCTTCTCACGGTGTTGGTGTTGGGCGTATTCAAATAGCTAAAGGTCACGTTGAGTATTCTCAAATAATAGAACAAGATAGGATACTTCGAAGTGAAAAGTCAGAATTAGATGATTTACAACAGAGAATAAAAGCCGGGGTTAGTGAACATGAAAAATATGAAAAGAAGAGAGGTGGGAGAAAAGCGGCTGGAAGTGTTGGAGAATCAATAATTTATAAAGGAACTATAGGTCATAGAATTAAAGACTTAGAACGTAGAATTCCTATTCTTATAAAAAAAATACAACAGGGGGTGACTTCTTCAAACCAATATCAGAAAAAAATATCTGCTCTTGATCCAGCGGAAATATTTGATGAATCAATATTTAATCCACAATTAACTACTGATGAGTTTCAAAAAATGCTTGGTACCCAAGGAACCCAAATGGTTGCCGGTATATTTATGTATCCAACATTTGCCCAAGAGTCTGGTGGTATTGCTATTGAATCTACAGTTATCGAAGCAGCTAGAAAAACATTCCCTAATTTAGATGATGAAAAAGCAAAACAAGCTTTTGAGCAATTACCAGAAGATACTAGAACAAAATTAATGACGCAAGTAATAACTAATGGTGAAGTTGATTTTGATCCAGCTGTAAAGTATGGTGGAGCAGCTGCATCCTTAGACATTGTATCTAACTTTTTTGTTTTTGGAAAAGCAGTAAAAGGTATTCCTAAAAGTGTGGTAAAAGACCTCCTTAGAGTTAGAATTAAAAAAGTAGTAACTTCTAAAGGTGCTAAAGCCGTTTATGGTGCTACTGGTATTGAAACTGTTACAGAGGCATTACAAGAAAAACTAGGATTTGAAGGAGTAGAAGCTGCAACAGGATATGGTGGTATACCAGAAGAAAATGTTAAAAGAATGTTAGAGGGCGCTGGTCAAGCACTTTTAACAACACCTGTTCTTACAGCTGGTGGTAAAGTCGCTACAACTGGAATGAAAGAATTTAAAGCTAGAGTATTCGCAAATCCTAGACAAGCTAGAGCTTTAATAAACCAACAAAAAGCCCAATACCAACAGGCTTATGACGATGGTATGCTTGAAATAGAAGAAAAAGATAATATATTTGCTGAGCTTGACGCTGTTGAGGATATGGTTAATAATATCGATAAATATAAAAAAATGCCCAATGATAGTAAAGAAATTACTATCAAAAACTTAACTCAACTTCAACTTCTTAAACAAGAGAAGTTACAATACGAAAACAACAACAAAAAGATACAAAAAGAACAACCTGGCGCTCCTACTTTTTTACAACTTGATAATAAAAATAAAATAAAAGAAGTAGAAAAGAAGATGGGTGAACACCAAGTCGAAATTATTAAAGAGTTATTAGTATCTAATTATTTTCAAGATGGAAGAATCGCAGAGTGGATAAATACAAGTGAAGAGGGCGATTTTAAAAACAAGACATTTAAAAGATTTGAAAACAAAGAACAAGCTAAAGAATATTTTAGCAAAATGTTTGATGAAAAAGGTTGGTTAGGATATGCTGAGAGACTAAATGAAAGAATTAAAGAGTATCAAAATAAAGGTTTAAATATTAAAGAAGCTAGAGAAAAAGCTTTTGAAGATTTTAATACTGTTGGAGATGCTAAGAAATTACAAACGATGTTAGATATTGCGCGCCTTTACAGCGGTGATGTGAACGCTGCTGTTCAGGGTAACACAGCTTGGGTAATTGATGAAAATATTATAGCTAATATAAGAAAAGGGGATCCTACTTCTACAAATGCCTTTCATCATGAGGGTTTTCACTGGATACAAGATAATATGTCAAGAGACAGGTTGAAAGAGATAAAACTTGCTATCGAAAAAGAATTAGACGCAACTATTGATCCAAAACTTTTAGCATTACATATATTAGCTAAAGATTTCTTTTCAAAAAGATACGAGGGTAAATTTAATAAAAATAGCAAGGAGTATTATGCGGAGTGGTTTTCTAATTTATCAGATGCTATGAAATATATTAGTGCCGCGGATTTAAACGAAAATAATTCTGAAACACTATTTAATATAGGTAAAATCTTCGGAGATATGTTTAAGAAGCAAACGCAAATGGGTCTCGATTGGTCTAAATTTGATGGTGGCAACGCTCTTGATTATATAAAAAAATGGAATAGTTTTCAAGGAGTAAGCACTGGCCTTACGCTTAGAATGCCAAAAGGTAAGGTGAACACAGAACAGGAAGATAAAAAAGAAGAGGGCAAAGTATTAGCTTCTGAAGTATACCAAGAAATAAACGAAACATTTCAAGATTACGTTGGCATAGATAAAGAAATGGCGTCTAATGTAACTGCTGATATGATGCAGGGTATTGTTTTTGATCGTTTAATAAAATTAAAAGATGCTGGGCTTATAGAAGGGTTTAATAATAAAGATTTAGAAGATATTCAACTTCAATTTACTGGACCTAAAAAAACTTTACCAAAAAACTTACAAAATAGAGGCGCTGTAGGTTTATTAATGAAATTTGAAGAAGATTTTAAGGGTGGTGTAATGGGTTATTTCAACGCTACTATTAGGGGTAGAAAAATGCTTGATATGCGATTACAGGAATTTGTTGAAAGACACCCTAAGTATGGTACTATTCAAGTTTCATTGCAAGAAGAAGGTGTTACTAAAGCTGTAGAAGCAAAAGAAACAGCTTTATCTCCTGAAGAAATAATGATTCAAAAAGAGGAGGTAACTGAATTAGAAAAAACTTTGAGCGAAGATAAAGTATCTAAAATAAATGTTCTTAAAATAGGTAAAAATAGAACTTCTGACAAAGTAATAAAAGCTACAAAAGTAAAAAAAGGAGATACGTTTAAAGAAGTACAAGATAATAATGCTGACGCGGTAGCTGAAATAGTTTTTCCTGAAGTTCCAGCTAAAAAGATATTAGATCCACAAGCAAATTTAACTTATGCTAAGACTATAAAAGATGGTATACCAGAACCTTCTGAAGCGGGAAACATACAAGATTATTATGCTTTTGAACCAGCATTAACAAGTGAAATAAGAACTCTTCCAAGAACAAATGTTACCACTAAAGATGCTGATGTTAACGAGGTTGGAGATACTCAACCTGTTTCTAGAGAAGTTTTAGGTAAAGGTATAGGTTTATCAAACAACGTTTTAAATTATTTTTATCAACCAAAGATTAAGCCAAATGGTAAAAGAGCTAGATCTCAAGGTAAAACTTCTCAAGTAAAACTATGGGAATTAAAAGATGAATTTATAAACCCTAAAATTGAAACGGTTAGAAAAGCTCAAAAAGAATTTTTTGGAATAACACCTGTCGGTGAGTTAAATTTGTACAATAGAACTATAGGTCAAAATTTAAAAGGCTTTGCAAAACACACTGTAAACAAAAAGTCTTTATCAGCTGCACAAAGAATATTAGAAGCTAAAAAAGTAGATCCACAACAAATAGCTGATATCACGACCGCGCAAAGCAAACTTGCTTTTAGTGAAGTTATTGATGGTTATATTGATGGTGAAGGTATGGTTGAACTTACTTTTGAAATAGAACAAAGGATTATAAACAAAGTTTTAGAACATCATCTTGGTAAAAAAATACATAGATTTAAAAGTAAAAAAGAAATTGATAATTTCTTTAAAGATGTTAAAAAGTATATTATACCAATATTACCAGCTAACGTTTTAACTAAAGGACAGTTCTTTAAAAGCGATAGACATCTTGGTAATACAAAAAATAATATTATAACGGTTAATGGTAAAAAAATAAAACTTAGGGATTATTACAAACAACAAAATGAAAAACTTTTTGATAGTTTAACTGAAAAAGATTTTGGTAAATCATTTAAAGGTGCCGGAGCTAAGTTTAAATATGGTATAAAATATAACACATACTTTGGTAAAACACCCAAAGAAATAAATCAAACAATTAATAAGGGTAAAAAAATAGCTGGTACAAAAAAGAATCCTGTTATAATGACAGTTGAGGAAATAAACGCTATGCACGTGAGTATGCACGAGCAGCTTTGGCAAAGAATAAACAAATCTATAAAAGATACAAAAGGTGAATCTGCTAGTGTTTGGGGTAATTGGTTAGCCTTTACACCTCAAAACACCGAACATCCACATCGTATGGGTGCAGAATTAGTTGGTTATTCAACAAAACCAATAGGATACGATGGTAAACTTTATGAATGGGAACACGCTATGCCAGCTACGCGGGCTTATTTGTATTTAATGCATTCTATTTTAGGCGGATTAAAAAACAGTAAAGATTTTAAAAATTATAATTTTGAGGCTGCTTATGGACTAGTACAAAATAATTACAAGCTTATTGCTTTAGATAATTATGATGATAAGGTTAAATTAAAAGGAGCAAATTTAACAACTAGTATGGGAGAAGGTTGGACTATGGCTGATGATTGGTTTGATAGGTATTTTAATGAAATGGTTGCTGCTATAGAAAACGGTATAAATTCAAAAGGTATACAGCATATTAATGGCAAAACATTTGATAAAGTTTATAATGTAACCGCAGAAGGTAAAATATCTGGAATGAAAACTGGTATTAACAAAAATAAAAAACTAAATAAAGCTATTAAAAAAGCTAGAACATCTAAGTTTTCAGAAACATCCAAAGGTATTACAGTTCTAGATTTTGATGATACATTAGCTACAACTAAATCTTTAGTTAAATTTACTAGACCAGATGGAACTACTGGAACATTAAACGCTGAGGAGTACGCTAGTACATATGAAGATTTATTAGGGCAAGGTTATAAATTTGATTTTACAGAATTTGATAAAGTTGTTAAAGCTAAATTAGCACCATTATTCCAGAAAGCTTTAAAGCTACAAAAGAAATTTGGTCCTGAAAATATGTTTATATTAACAGCAAGACCACCAGCTGCTCAGAAAGCTATATTTGATTTCCTAAAAGCTAATGGATTAAATATACCTATTAAAAATATAACTGGCTTAGCTAATTCTACGGCTGAAGCAAAAGCGTTGTGGGTTGCGGATAAGGTTGGTGAAGGCTATAATGACTTTTATTTTGCTGATGATGCCTTGCAGAACGTGCAGGCGGTACAAAACATGTTGGATCAATTCGATGTTAAGTCAAAAGTTCAGCAAGCTAAAGCTGATTTCGTTCACGGTGACCCACAGGTAGTTAAGCTTATTGAGGAGTCTTCTAAAAATGATGTTAAAGATGTTGATAGATTAACTAAACCTGGTACTTATAATAACATAAAATTTTCTAAAAGCCATAGAGCTGAATACGAAAAAATAATATCTAAAAATAGACCTGATTTAGTTAAAGGTAAGTTAGTATCTAAAACGGTTGATAATATGTTTGATTTTATCGACGGTTTAAATGTTCCTGATAGTAAGAAGAGGAAGTACGAGCAAGTAACCACTAAATGGTTGGCTACGAGTAATATAAAATTACGTGAAGACGGTTATAAAATTCAACAAGCAGTAGAGATAGCTGAGAAACATAAAGAAGATATATTCTCTTATAATAATCCTAATCAAATTATAGAGAAGTATGCTGGTAAAACTAAAGCAAAACCTACGAATCCTAAGACTGTAAAAGAGTTTGGAAAAGAGAAAGTTGTTAATAAGAAACATGGTATTACAGAACATGAAGTAGCTGACACTAAAGAAGGACAAATTGCTGTTAGAAAAGTTATGGATACTCATTTTGGAGAAAACTCTAACCCATGGTGTCTCGCTCAAAAGAAAAACGGTAAGTTAACAGAAAATAGTTGGGAGATGTGGGAGCATTATTCTGATGGTCCA
>Ga0098052_1000726_pt1 | contig 20796 bp, 17 predicted proteins | sample 15_taG_FD_81591 | JGI IMG/M metagenome (GOLD analysis project Ga0098052, IMG submission 81591) | Marine viral communities from the Subarctic Pacific Ocean - 15_ETSP_OMZ_AT15312 metaG | ecosystem: Environmental > Aquatic > Marine > Oceanic | place: Pacific Ocean | collected 2015-01-18
ATCATGGGCTACTGCGGGGATGTCTGAAGAAATTGACCCTAGTAAAGATCCTAGAGAGTTACTCTCTATAGTTAAAAGATGGGGCTATTTCCTTAACAACCCTCTAGAGAAGTCTATGTTTTGTAGGGAAGCGAGTGAGATTGCTACTCTTCCTATTGGTGAAATTAATGACGCTATAGAAGGCAGTGGGGATTCAGAGCAGGCCTTTATAGCTAGAATTAAAGTAGAACTTCTTCAGCTGTATCGATTTGTAGGCATAGAGCATGAGGCTAATAGAAAACCTGTTCTTACACTCTGGAACAGAACTAGGGGTTATCTTAAAGAAATCGAGTTACATAAAGGTGCCTCTGACTTCATTAACTCTATAAGTACAGACATAGGCTCTGTCGTGAAGTGGGTCAGAACAGCTGTCGGACTCCCACGGTATGTTTCTCATGTCACTAAAGGAGATCTACTGGTTCCTCTCCCTATTCCAGCACAAAATAAGAAAATAAAGGAGTACTTTGAGATAGCGTTACAGGATCTCCTCCCTCAAGTTAAATCTATGGCCAATCTTAAGCTCTTAAGAAAAGGAGCGCACTACCTACCTATAACCCGTGGAGGACTAACGTTTAACTGCTGGATAGTTGTTAATGGTACACATGCGTACCTAGGCGTCGAAAAAGAAGAAGACCTAATCTGGGAGGAGCTCCAAGACCCCGTTATTGGAGAGTATTACTTCATACCTAGCGAAGCAGAAAAATGGTCAGAAGAAATTTCCTGCGTATCAGACCTGCGAGAACCAGCTAACACTAACTTGGAGGATGTATTTAATTTAATGACCCGCGCTATAGAAGTAGCCTGGGTATTTGAAGAGAATAACTCGGCCCCGGAGTACTTAACAGCGGCTATGATATTAAACTGCTTAAACGGCATGTTGGATAGGCACCTGTATACGATAATCAACGGGGATCCCGGAACCGGTAAGTCCTCGTTCTCAGAGTTCTTTATGGATGGTCCTACAAGGCTCCTGGAGTGCTGTTTTATCGACGACGAATACTCTGCTGCTAGTTTTAGGTCTAAGGTCAATGGCTGGCCAGGAGGTATCTGGTTAGATGAATTTGAAGACAAACAGGGCACAGCCAAAGGACGAGTCGTACGGCAGTGTTTAGAGCACTTACGCGCCTTAACCTCTAAAAAGGTTGCTCGAATATCTAGGGGCACAAGCTCTAATACTAAGACTATAGAGTTTGAATTGCAGTGCCAAATATGGGCCAGCTCTGTGGAACCACTAAGAAGGCTAGCAGACATAACGCGCTTTATGCGCTTCCGTACTGTCTCTAAGACTGATCACGGGGACAGCTTTCAAATACTTCAAGAGAACTTCAGGGAGGAAGAGTTTATAAAGGCCCGTAGGTTCCTATCAGTACACCTGTTTAAGTACCATAAGGAGATACTCAAAAATATAGAAGAAATGCGCAGTATATACACTAGAAAATCCACCAATAGCGTGAAAGCGGATCTAGTTAGTTACCTAGATGGGGCAACACCCCCTCCACGATTTATGGGCATGCTAGCGCTCACAGCTGCAGTATTAAAAACAGCAGGAAGAGACCCTCACCCCTTTGTCCGTAAAGTATGTAAAGACCAATCTGATTGGGTGAGTATTATGGGTGAAACTTCCACTCACTCCCAGCTCTTTAACGATATTTTATCCGCTGCTGTTCCAGTGCGTAATGACACAGAAACTGGACGTACTACCATACGTAAGATTTTGAGTACTACCCAGGAGCGGACAAGGCTAGAGGAATACGACATCGGTATGGCGTATCTGGAGTTTAAGTGCCCTGAAGAGAAAAATCATAAATGGTTGGTTATACACTGGGATGACGCTCTCCCAAACTTATTGGCGAAGAGTAAACCTACAATATATAGAGGAGAAACATCCTCTAGACTACAGGCTAAAGCCAATAGGGATACTAGAGTAATCTCCTACCATAAAGCCCGAAAAATGCACGCAGGTAAGGGGGGATTTAAGAAATATCTAGGTGCAGGAATAAGAATAAGATCTTGTACCATCTACAACGTCCAAACCTTAATAGAGGACTACGATAATGAAAAAGCCTAGCCGCTGTTCCACGTGCTCTCTAGCAGCATGCAAGATGGTGCAGCCCTCTGCCAGCGCGGCAAGTGAGATTATGTTCTTGAGCACATCCCCAGGGATTGGTACCAGTAATGCGTTTAGGTGCGCTGGAGGTACTATCGTTAGGGGGCTGCTACGAAAGTTAGCGGAGGCTGATACTTCTGTAGCCGCTGTACAGTCAAAAATAGGATATGGATACTCTGTGTGGTGCAGAGTACCCGAAGATGAAAACCTCAAAAAATCCCAGATATTATCCTGTAAGGAGCTAGTATCTGGACCCTACTTAGCAGCTAGGGCCCCTAAAGTGATACTAGCTTTCGGGGGACAACAAATAAGTACCTTCTTTGGTAGCGCATCATCTAAAAAGGGAGAGATGCGTGGCTCTAATTACACACACAGATGGCCGGGAGGCAAGCAGAGCTTAGTTATATTTACCATCTCTCTATCGTGGTTGGCCTCATCTCCAGGGCTGGCCGGTCTAGTTGTGTCAGACATAAAAAGTGCTTTAAAGGCGTATACAGGGGCTACCGTACCTTCCGTTTCTTATGAGGATTTGAGGCACCAGTACGATGTGCCCCTGAACTTAAAAGATACCAAAGAGCTACTAGAAGAATACTCTGTGTATAAAAAAGGAGGGAAACCGATAGAGCAGTCTTTAATGAGCTTAGACACAGAGACAAATACACTGTTTCCATGGTGGGACCAGGCCAAAATAATATCTATATCTGCGGGATTCTCCAAAGATAAAGCACTCTCCTTCGCTGTAGACCACAAAGACTCTGCATACGAATTGGCGGATATAGCCCCTTGGGTGTTAAAGCTAACTATGAGTAACCACCCTAAAGCATGGTGGAACTTCAAGTTTGACCACGGGATGTTTAACATAGCCTTCAAGAGAAGATTGAAAGAGGTGATGACTCCGGGACTATCTAAGGACATAAATAAGATAACAGGGTGCTCCTGGAAAGAGTTACTGGAGACCGCCTTTATAAAAAATACCCGATGGGATGGTCAACTTGGAGAACACCTACTCGACGAGGATAAATCAGGCTTCTACTCTCTAAAATCTGTAATTCTAGATTACATACCTCACCTGTACGGGTATGAGGATGTACTAAAAGAATCTCTTATTAAAATAGAAGAAAAAGCTCTGGGAAAGATTGATGGGCTCCTAGAAGAAATGAACCTCTCAGAAATAGGGGTAGATACAGATATAATGGAGGTAACTACCTCCTTGCTCGACGTCAAAGCAACTTATGACTCTAAGAAAAAGTCCATCTTTAGAAAGATAAGAGGATTCAAGAGTAGAGGGAGAGACGGTAGAGCAAAAATGGAAGAGGAGAAACTTAAGCACCTAGCTACCTGTTACTCCAGACTAAGGTCCGCAATAATAAAAGGGAAAAAGGAGTATAAGGACAGCATATTTTCTAAAAGCCCAGATGTAGCATCCCAGACTCCTTTATGGACATACGAGGATATCAACTTACAACTACTGCTTACTTACGGCGCTATAGACGCAGCAGCTACGGCCTCTATAAGCAATACACAGAGAAAAATACTCAACCAACAATCTAAAATTCACTGCAATGGAAAGCAGCCCATTTTATCTCTTATGGATAGACATGCCTTACCCTTGAGTACGCTGTTCTCTACAATCCAGGGAGAGGGGGTTTACGTAGACCAGAAATATGCTAAGGAGCTGTCTGAGACATTAGCCACAGAAATATCCAAAATGGAGACAGACATAAAACAAGAGCTTAGCTCAGATTTTCCTGGTCTAGCAACTGATGAGTTAAACTTCAACAGTGACAAAGACCTAGCCAATATTTTAATAGGCTGGTACGGGCTTCCCGTACTGGAAGAGACAAAATCTAAGCAAGCCTCAATGAAGGGAGAGCACTTAAAAGTATACAAAAATAAGCACTCTAACAAAGTTGCAGGATTATTAGTGGACTACTCTGCGGTCAGGAAAGCGAAGTCAGACTTCGTAGATAAATTCCTGTACTTAAGTGACTACGACTCCAGAGTGCATGGTAACTATAAACTACACGGTACTGCTACAGGCAGGGCCAGCGGTAATAATCCTAACCTGACCAATATACCTGCTAAAGTTAAGACCAGTACTGGGGAGCATGTAATTAAAAAGTGCTTAATATGTACCCCATTACAAGAAGATAAAAACCCTGATGTACAAGCGTTGGCAGTAAAGTATAACTGGACTAGTAGCGATCGTCTAATAATGGTGGACGCCGACCTTTCTGGGGCGGAAATACGTATACTAACGCGATTCGCCCCGGACCAGGGACTTATAACTGCTATTAGAAATGGGCTGGATGTACACTCTTGGATGACCTCAGAGATACATGGGGTTGATTATGATGAGATACAGGCTCTGCGAAAAGGGAATACTCCCAGAGGGAAACACCTGGACTCTCTAAGAGATGGGACTAAGGCGGTGGTTTTTAAGATCATGTACGGTGGCACTCCGGATGATAAAAACCTTATGAACATGATCTTTAACAGATTTCCCGCCATACCCAGGTACATGGAATCTTGTAAAAGGGAGATATATAACAAAGAAATATTAGTTACCCCTAACGGTAGACCACGCAGGTTCCCGCTAGTTAAACTAAGCAGAAATATAGAGAGACGAAATTATAGGCAGGGGATAAACTTTAATGTTCAGTCCTACTGCTCAGATATCGTCATGCACACTCTGTTACAAATATACAGAAACCTTAAAGAGTTAAGAGGTAGACTCCTACTGACCGTGCACGACTCCATTGTGTTTGAGATCCCCGAGAAAGAACTGCACTTATTAGATGACTTCTTGGACAAATATATCACGGAACACATAAATTCATCCTTCCCGGATATAGAAGTTCCCATGACCTATGGCTATAAACTAGGATTCAACTATGGAGAAATGCTCTCGTTGACAGATTGGAAAGTAAAATATGGATAGACATACCTTTGTGGAATTGCGCAGACTTAGCGGAAAGTGTGTGCGAGAAGTAAGTCTGAAAATTTACAAAAAGGACTTAACCTTAAAAATACGTAGGTACCAGCAAGACTACTGCCCTCCTAGATTAGAGTTTTTCCACTCTCTCTTTGGTTGGCTTTCCCTACTAGCGGCGTTCCAGTATTGGATACAGTACACGGGGCCCCAAGAGGCAGCCCCAAAGAAAGTTCTTATAAATGGGACTATTTATAATCTTAGGGACATAGAGGTTACTACCCGTGGAAGGAAATCTTCTCTTAAGGTACTGGGCCGGAGTGTCCCCAGATCTCAAGTAAATATAGCAGGTATACTATACGAAGAAGACGGTAAACTTATACTGGACTGCTCTGGTGACTACTACAATGAGCTGGGATTAGTACCAGAAATCATAGTTACGGAGACTACAGAGGATCAGTAGAACTCTAACTGCCTTTTGATAACCTTTTGAGCTACCCAACAAAACACTTGGGCGTGAAAACTATCATCAGGCATCACAGGAGAGTGAGTCCATATTTTTTTACCTGTAGCAGTAGTCTCCTCGTATAAACTCAACATGTCTTTAAACACTACCCCCATTAGGGATAACTTAGGGTACACAACTTTCCTCTTTTTTATATGGAGCATGAAATTATCTATTAGTGTTGTTTTATCCCCCAGATAGCGATCAGCTCCGTTCCACTTCAAAGGAGAGGCAGCGGAGCAGTATTGCATCTGAAATACCTTCATAGAGCCTACTTTTTTCTGGAGTAAAGAGTTAGCTAATGCACCTTCTCCAGCGTCCCCTATTACTAACTGACAGCCGCAGCGCACAAAGTTCTCAGCTATGTCTGTAACAACATCCACTGGGTTGGTGTCTGGGTATATCTTAAACCAAACAGTAGTTAGAGAATCCTCTGTAGGTAGGGACGAAAAAACCCACGCTACTGTTCTGGAATACCCTTTAGACCCTCCACCAGACCAATCTACGCCACCAGTAACTATAGGGCCTCCGTGTCCCGTGTGCGGGATTAAATACTCCGCGCAGCAGGATTCCAGCTCCTCTATACCTAGTAAACGCGCCCCTATACTATCTGAGATACCCAACACCTCATTCTTAAATTTGGACTCTGTGTATGTATCTAATTTATCCAGTATTCTGGCCCACCTAGCGGGCTCCTCTGTATTGGCGGGGAGTATTAATTGAGGTACATGAAACCCTTTTACTTTTCTAACTTCCCCTTCCTCTGTAGCCCTATCAGGAGACATATCCACCCAAATACCGTTACGAGGGTCTACATACGCATTACAGTGTAGGCACAATAAACCCTTCTTGCCTATGCCCCTAGTATCCCGATAAAAGCTGTGTTTAGAACACGAGGCGCATTTAATAGCCCACTCTGTCTGAGTAGACCCCTCCCATAAATACTGTATTGTATTCTCCATAGTTAAGGGAGTGCCCATGTAACTAACGTATCCAAAGGGGGAATTAGCTAAGCACTCGTTAATTACAGGAACAACCTCGGAATACACAATACTCTGTACCTCATCGTACACAACACGGTCTGCTGATACTCCACGCGCACGATCAGGGTTATCTGTGGCATAAGAGAATAGTAATTCAGACCCGTTAGATAGAATTTTTAAAAATACATTGTCTGTGTTACCAGAAATAAACGGCCTCAACTTAGGGGAATGCCTTAGCATCTTGCCTACACGGGTATTGCTAAAAGTGCTAGTTTGCTTAAGACTAGGAGAAATGTAGAAGGTTTTGAAATGGGGATGTGCTACTGCATCTACTATAGAAAACCCCGCAGCGGATACGGACTTACCGACCTGCCTACCACACATCAGCAACGTACTACTCCAATTCCCTGAGTAGTAAGCATCATAGAACGGGTAGTCCACTAGAGAGAAAGGACTACCATCCAAATGTATTAACGCTTCCGCCAGTGCTTTACGGGAAGTTGTTATAGAAAGGTTAGGCTCCATGAGCACTCCTGTATCGAATGAAGCTAAAAACGTATACGACACACCGTACGGTGTTTACATATCGAGTAGAGCATTAAGGGCCTACTCTATCGGTCAGGCAAGTATTGCCTGTACATCGCTCCTAGAGCAAGGGCTAATCCCATTCCTGATGGGGATGCCAGGCTGCGGCAAGACGCAGTTAGTGCGCCAGAAGGCGAGAGAGCTAGAATTCTTCTTAATAGAGATCATGGGAAGTAAGCTTCCTGAGGATCACGCACATGGTATACCGGTCATACTCACAGACGAAAATGGTAACAAGACATTTTCGCCCGCAGCGCTAAAGAAATTTGCGGACCCAATCCGGGAGCTCCAAAAGACAGGGAAGATAAATAAGAATGGTAAAACCTATAAAGGGGTACTGCTATTCGTGGATGAGCTTAACCGTTCGTCTACAGAAACGCTAAAGATACTATTCGACACATTCTCTACCCATAACCTCCCAGGGTTAAACTGGGAAAAGCAGCATGCTGAGGGTACTGTACGGTGCATCGCTGCGGGGAATCCTCCCATCGGTGCGATGAACGTCAAGAAAATTCACTTAGACGATGCGTGGGATCGTCGCATTGTTGAGATCTGCCTGGACTACACACAGTTGGTCGACTGGCTTCCGTGGGCCAGAGAAAACAACATAAAAAAGGAGGTTATTCGCTTCCTCAAAAATAATAGAGGACTTCTGCATGTCCCCAGAGTAGGGGACCAAAAATCCCCTACCCCAGCAACCTGGGAGATGGTCTCTAATATTCTGGATCATGACAATTTCAACATTGAGACAGCCAACTGGTCCACGCTTGGAATCCGCATGACGGGCATGTTGGGGGTTAGTGTGGCCGATGGTTTCATACAATCGCTGAGGGAGGGGGAGTCGTATCTCACAGCGACAGAGGTGATCACAGAGAGCTGGAAGAGCGTTAACACCGCGATTAAAGAAGCTCTCAATGAGGGCAGGCTAGCGAGCCTCTCCTCTCTCGCAGAGGACTATGCGGTACTACTATGCAACCCTGACGTCTTGGACCTCCCTAAGGAGAAAGCGGAGGCCAAAGCGCTACAGTTCATCTGCGACCGCACAATCCTAATGCTTGAAAAGCTACCTCGCGATACCCAAGGTCTGTTCTTTATGGCCTACGAGGCAGTAAGTAAATCAATGAGTCCTGAGAAGGCGGCCGTAGCCAAGGGACTACAAGCTAAGATAAATAGGGGGTTTGGGCTATCGCAATACAGCGACAAGTTTCAGGACCTGGTAAACAACATGTCGGACCTCACTGATGGGGGATAATGACAGAGACTGCACTCAAGGTGTGATCGTAGGGGCCATACAGCAGGCCTTTAAATCTAACTCCTACGTATCTCTAGAAGCTCCAACAGGGGTAGGCAAGTCGTGGATAGGTTATAAGGTGGCTGAAAACTACGACTCCTACGTAATCCTGTCCCCTAGGTTATATCTGCAAGAGCAGTACAACAGGGACTTCCCTGCCTTATTTGATTATAGGGGTAAAGGAAATTACACTTGCCCAATAAACTCTCTGAGTTGCTCTACCTGCCTCGCAGAGAAAGCAAAAAACTATAAATCCTACCTCAAAAATAACTGTAAAAATGGCCTAGCGTGCCCCTACCTAAAAAAACAAGCGGAGGCCAGATACCATCCAGAAGTGATAACAAACTTCGAAGCCCTACTGTATGGAAACGTATTCGGCGCTGGGTGGGTACCTAAAGAGCTCCTAATTGTAGATGAGGCCCATAACTTAGAGTCTAGGGCAAGAGGCGTATTCTCCATGGAGATACCAGAATACATAGACTCTGTAGAAGAGGCCAAACTGCACATACGAGGTGACCTGGACGGTACACGTCTGGGAGAAAAAGAGAGAAATCGGTGCATTAAGTACCTAAGCATGTTAGAGGAATTTGAAGAGGATTTTATGGTCCATGAAGGGAGTCTATTTCCGCTAAACATGCTTGGTCTGCTGGATAAATATCTGTTCAGCCTATTTAATAGAGTGCTATTTATGAGCGCTACGCTACCAAAGATGTCTCTTAACCGGATAATAAAGGATTACAGCCACATAGAGTACAAGAGGCCATTAGGCGGAACTACTCTAGTAGTATCCTATATGGGATCTATGTCTATGAACGCCTTAGACCGCACTCTTCCCCTAGTGGCAGCTAGAGTAAACTCCATTGTTTTAGAGACAGAGGGGAGAGGGATAATACATACCCACTCATTCAGGATAGCTGGGCTGCTGGAGAGTCTATTAAGTAACCCCAGTATCCTCTGGCATAGGAGAGATGATGACCTAGATGACCTTCTTGAACGCCACCATAATCATCCAGACTCCTGGTTGGCTACTCCTAGCCTAGGAGAAGGCTACGATGGCCGAGGGGACATGTGTAGGCATATCATAGTCACAAAAGCACCATACCCTCCGTTAGGGGATCCCATCATCGCTTCTCTCTCCAAAGAGGAGTATATGAGCCAGACCTTAACCTCCCTAGGGCAGATGCTAGGTAGAGGTACAAGAGAAGAGGGAGACAGCTGCCAGGTATACCTCTTAGATTCCTCCATAAGGAACCTAATTAACCATGTGCATCTCGGTCCAGCGTGGTTACGAACTCTTGTTAAGAGGGGATAATTGATTAGCTAGAGTCTTAGACATAGTGTCTACATAAGCCTCTACTTCCTGTAACTTCCTAACCATGACATCGGAGATAGAATCCTCATCTATTTCTCCCTTGTCCATTTTTTTAGCTAGCTCCAGGATATGCTTTACAGCCCCTCTGTCTGCTCTCTTAGATATAGGGAACATCCTATTAAACTCATCTTCACAGAACTCTAATTCTGGAGGCATACAGACAAACCCGTCGGCTGCAGCACATCCAGCTATATAAATAGAAGGATCATCATTATACATCTCTTCAGAATAGTCTAAATTATAGAGCTTACCTAGTTCCTTTATCTCTGTCACAGCCCAAGCGCACTCTCCAACACTACACTGCACTACTGATGTAGTTATAGCTTCATGGTGGTTTAGGGTCTGTACCATGCTTTGGAATACAGGCATGTCCCATAGAAACCTAGGATTAGCCTTAGCAGCTAGACAAGCCATAAGCCTATCCGCCGCAGGTACAGATAGAGTAATATTATACTCACTTTCCAGATGTACGAAAATGGTATCGAACTCCCAAGCGAAGCACTGGCCCTTAGTTAGTATATCTACGGCCTTTACTAGTACTAGCCCGAAGGAGGAGTTATCCTCTAGGGCTTTTTTAGCGGCTACTGGTAACGCCATGTTCCACCACTATCCCCTTTAGCCCTTGCAGCCCATATAGAACTGCCGGGATAACGTCTAGGCCCTACGGGCCGCCCATGAATTGCTTTTGCCGGTCTCCTAGCACTTGCCTGCCAATTATAGTCTCTCCCAGTATTTCCTTCGCCCCATATACTCCTAGTATTATTTACACTATGGTCTCTTTTACGCATCGCCTGCGAGGGGTACTTCTTATCATATGCATTGGATGCCATCATTACTCCTCCCGCCAGTAAGGCTCCCGCTGCTCCCATAGCCCCTACATTAAGGCCGCCGCGTAATAGTACATTACCTGCCCCTCGTAGGCCCCCAAGTGCTTTTCCTACCATCCCAGGCTTTGCCCGCCCTAATACCTGCCTTCCAAACAGATTCAAACCCCTAGATCCCCTAGCGTAATTTCTCCTCATTACACTAGGACGCATACCGTGCCATAATCCCGCAGTTCCTCCCATGGCAAAGCCAGCCCCCACAGTATTATTCATATTATCATATCGGTCATTGCCGGTATTTGTATTTTGATAGGGATTTATCGGATTACTGGCCCATGCTAGCTTCTCAAACTGCTTATTTAGAATTAGGTCATGCATCAGTATTGTCTTCCTGGATTAGCGAATCTGACGGAGCCATCTCTCCTATAAGAGGAAATAAGGGGGGTTAGATCGCGGAGAGTAGCGGCATCGGGGGCCTCAGCCCTTGCCGCCCTTGCCGCCCAGGGGGCCTCAGCCCTTGCCGCCCAGGGGGCTTTCCGCCCGGTCATTGGGCCCACTGCTTCCTGAATATACTCACTAACGGGCCGTCCATAAGTTGTGGCAGGCGATAGATTGGGCCGTTTAGCCCTTCTCGCCCAATGAAACAATTTCCCGTAATCATCCCATTTAATGTCATCTTCTGTTCTTGCGGCTACGGGCCGTCCATGTTGCCTAGTATAAGGCCCATCGGGGTCCTCAGCCCTTTGCGCCCAGGGGGCCCAATGACCACTACTATTATACCTGCGACGCAAAGTATTCCCTACGGGCCGTCCATGATTCCGTTTACCGGCCCATGCTAGCTTCTCAAACTGCTTATTTAGAATTAGGTCATGCATCAGTATTCTCCCTCTTACTTACTGTATATTTTAGAACAGAGTAACTGCTTCATGTCTTTAGGTAAAGTAGGAAGTATAGTGAGTAACTTCTCCTTATCTACATCCCCTCCAGAAGAAATTTCCTCTGCTATGTCCTCTCCTAACACGTCCTCATAAAAAGTTACTGGCAGTGATAGTAATTTATCTACCGATACTTCCTTAGTCCCTAAGTCTAGCACATCCGACATAGCCTCTTTAGAACTAAATACGGTATCTAAGGGGTTAGGGAGCTTACTTCCATAAAACCTATCTAATTCATACCGTGAATCCAGTGTCTCTACTGCTTCAGCTAGCTTTACTAAGTCAGACCTAGTCTTAGGGCCTTCAATGCCTCTAACTCGGTCCGCTAGCTTAAGGAAAACCTTATTTCTAGACACATCTCCTCGTGCCTCTATCCAGGCTGCAGTTTTCTCTACATCACACATTTTAAGGCCAGCCCAGCGCATTACGTTTTCACTGACCTCTTGTCCGTTAGCCGCCGCTACCTTAACTAAAATAGAGGACGCACGGGCCAAGGATTTAGTGCCCAATTTACGGCTAATCCTATTTAAAGCTTTATCTGCTTCAGGGATGTCTGCTGCTGTTTTAATAGGGTACTTGTGATACTCTGGTAAGAGGTACACTACATCCTCTTCTACTTGTGCCTCCTTTAACATCTTAGGTCTAGGAGTAGGCACATTATAGATGTCCAAAGCCCTATCTATTCTGGACACTACGTGGGCAGCCACTTCACCAGTTTTTATGGCATAAGCTTTTGATACTACGGCATTAGCTGGAGTGTCTATCGGATACTCTTTGTTATAAGTATCCGCATATGCAGTAGCAGGCTTCCTACTTGAAAAATCAGCCTGCTTACAAAAATTACCAACAACGGTATATTCGTTCGATAAATCCTCTAATGATACCATTTTAATTCCATCCTAGGAGGTAGAGTAATGTCTACTAACCATAGCGGCACCAATACTAAAAAACAACGGAAACCTAGAAAGCTGAGGAAGCCGTCCAGGCTTTCCCTCACTAAGAAAGCATCCGTGAAGTCTTTCGCGGACTTCCTGCTCGTGAATTCCCAGGAGCAGAACCTGAAATCCGCCTTTCTCTCCGTCTTGGCTCGCCTAAACCGCAAAGATTCAGAGGAGGTACCGCTAATGGCGGTATCAATTAACTTCGGGCTCTACGAGCTCCTAGTAGGGCCCAAAGTTGAGGAAATAATAGAGGATATCAAATCCCATCCTCAACTCGGCGTTATTTTTAAGCACGAGCTTCTGCATATATCTCAGGGGCACCTCACCTTCATCCTGTCCCAGTACCAGCTAGCGAAGGAGACAGATACCCTTAAGTTGTTTCGCCGCATAGCTAACATTGCCGCGGACTACGCGGACAATGTTGCTGGAATCCACTATAACATCTTCACAGAGAATGAGTTCCTCTCATCCTACCCTTTTCGGGTAGACGAAGAGGGAGACTTCGTCCTTGACGAGAAGGGAAGAAAGATTGGGATGTATAGGGGGATACTCCCCGATGACATAGGACTGCCCAGGATGCATGAAGGAGAAGGAGGCAATCTTACTCCTCTGGGCATCCAGGACTACTGGACTCTCCTAGAAAACATAGATCAGGATATCCCTCCTAAAGGCTGGGCTACTCTCCCCCCAGAAGAGCGCGAGCAGAAAATGAAAGCTGCAAAGGCCATGCTAGATAGACTCTCTCAGGAGCCAAGTAGCACCCACTTAACTGACCTACTTAAAGATCTCTCCCCAGAAGATCTAGCGGAACTGATATCCACCGCCCAGGTGCAGTCAGAAAACATCGGGAAACAGCTTAATCGGGAGATAAGGAATAGGGGTTTCGGAGGGTCCGACTACTCTAAGCTCCTAGGAGAGCTGTACAAAACCAGAACAAAGAACTGGGAGGACATATTGAGAGATTTTTGTAATGACGCACGAGTACTGCTAGAGGAGAAAGGTACTAGATGCTACTACAAAGTAAATAATGCTCTCATAAATGTATATGAGGAGATGACGGAGGAAGTGGGCCTCCCCCCAGGAAAGAAGCAGGAAAAGACTTTAGTCATCTTGGCTGTAATGGACACCAGTGGTTCTGTATCGGACAAGGAGATTATGATGTTCTATAACGAACTGCTGCGTATTCAGCAGGACCAGACAGAAATACTTCTCCTTTTCTGCGACTGGGAATTACAAGGGGAACCTATCTACGTAGGACAGAAAGATAAACTCGAAATAGTCCGTAAGGGACATGGAGGCACCCAATTTGATCCACCATTTAAATTTCTATTAGAACAAGAGAGGGAGGTAGATGGAGTCTTATACTTCACTGATGGTGAAGCGCCCCTCCCTAGGGGGGAACTGCTAATCGCAGACCCTCCAGTACTTTGGTGCATCACGCCAGGAGGGAGTATACCAGGCACAGGTTGGAACGGTTCAAAACCCCAACCAGGAGGAATGCACCCTATAGACGCAGCACCGGGGCACCAGTACATACAACTGGAGTATTAATGGCTATTTACAGGGTTACCTCCTCCCCTACTTGGAGGTATTCGTCCAAAGTACAGCCCCTCGAACTCAAGAATGCGTACATAGATGCCCTCCCCTGGAAGCTAGCATACGTAGTAGTGGCGGAGACAGAAGAAGAAGAGGAGGATGAGATCTGCTTCCTAGCTAATAGGTACCGCGCATTGGGGGTACTAAGAAACAAAGATGTTGTAAATAAGCTATGTGGCCTGCCGGGGGTACTACTAGCCCCTATTAGAGCCGACTATATTTTTGACCCAAAATACGTAGTGTATGCGGAGGTAGACTCAAGTGACATTCTGCTACAAAGAGGGTACTGGGGGGGACATTCGCCAGAGGAAGAAGACGAATCGGACCCTCTACTTCACCCCAAAGAAGTGGTGAAGCTAGTCTCTGTTATACATAACTTAGAGGAGCATGCATCTCCTTGTAGGGTCTGTGTAAACCAGATTCCAAAATTAGGGGGAGCGTGTTCTCTAGGGCAACTATCATGTCACCATTTCTTTAAAATCAAAAAAGGAGAGAGCAATTCCAAAATATAACATTATAGATACAAAAATAGTGGACCAGGAGGGCTGTGACTCGCTCCCGTTTGATTACTTTAGCCTAGCTATGGAATACGGGATGCCTGGATGGAAGCTGTGGAAATCTCTTCGGCTGTCAGTGTTAACCAGCCAAGAGCACAACAGTAGCTTGGGGTACACTAAGCACATAATACCTAAAAAAAATGGGACTAAGAGGTTCATTTACGAACCACAAGCACTACTAAAACAAACCCAAGTAAGGCTGAAGCCAATATGGCTAAAAATGAAAGTAGATAGGGATATCAACATTACATATGAGCCCTACTCATCCTCTATATACAGGAGTCTAAAAAGAATAGAAAACCATCACACATACGTAATATTGGACATAAAAAACTTTTTCCCAAATATATCTCAGAGGTACGTTGAAGACCTACTACTGGGAGCAGGATACAACAAAGAAGTAGCGGCGCTGATAGCAGGCATCTATTGTGTCACAGACAAAGGTAGAAGATTTCTCCCCCAAGGAGGCCCTGTTAGTCCACTTATATCTAATAGAGTCGCAAGTATGATGGTGGACCCTATAGTACAAGAGATACTCCCTACTGGGTGGATGTACATGAGATACTGCGACAACCTTATACTCTCTTGTCCAGAGGAGCCGGAGATGGATCCGTGGACACTAGTAACGTCCATAATGAGCGCTGTAAAAAGTGCAGGACACTTCAGGTTACACAAATCGGGGGTACTTACGCCTAAGAATAAACAAAAAATACTAGGTCTTATACTAAATGAGTCCCTTAGCCCTCCTAGAAGATACGTAGACAACGTGCGGGCGCTCCTGCACAACATTGCAGAGAAGGGATGGGAGACAGAACATATAAATTATAGAGTAAGAACCCAGAGAGATGTAAATCTCTCACAATTCAAAGCCGTGGTACGTGGGAAGTACCAGTACTGTATTAACAATTTAACATCTACTCATAAACTCCAAAAGCTAACAGCCCTTTGGGGAAAGGTGTCCTAATATGCATATAAATATGCTAAACGCCACGGGGGAGAATACAATCCCCATAGGGCATTACACCATAAATACAAAAGGGGAAGTAAGAGACTTAACTGCCTCTCTACTGAACACCTCTACGGAGGCCTTTCATCGGCTAGATTTAACCAGGGAAAATCCGGACCTGGTAGAAATTATAGTGAGCTGGGTAGGCAATTCTACGGATTCTCACAGCCAGCACCGGCCAGAATTTATAGCTACTATGCAGGGTCTAGGCCTCCACCCTCCTAGAAGCGTAGGAACGAATAGCCATCTAGATCAACGGAGAGGGATAAAAAATACAGATGTGGCGGTAGCAGAAACACTGATCCCGAATGTACGAAATGGGTGGTGTTTCATGGGGGCCGAAGCTACCCAGAACACGAGACACGGGCACTCTCTTGCTCGGGTGAAACATAGTTATCTAGAGTCAGATCTAGATCACTTCAAAAATCTAGGTGGGTGGGGGGTTCTAGGGGTTAAATCCTGGCTGCTGAGTTATTATCTGAAACATCTATTCTGTACTACCACCATGTGGAACACGTCAGAAGACTACTCACCAAGGACGCTAGCGGCCCAAAACGCCTTCTCCCCTTCTCTCCCTTCACCTAGGCTAGCTATGCGGTGCCTGTATGATGGGGTGGAAGTCCTTATACAATATACGTGTACAGAGCTCGCCGCCAACCAAATGATTGAGGATGCTGGGCTAGGGAGTTTAAACTGTCTATTCCTCAATAAATTAATCCTCCCATACACATTCGTCCAAGAATACACAGAGGGAAAACATGACGACCACATGTTAACATACAGCTTTCCTTGGAACAGAATGTATCAAACTATACATGATAAATGGGTGAATAATAAATGCTCTAAGGCGTTCCGTGAGTCAAAAATAAAAGCGGCCATTCTACTTCCCTTTAAGTCCGATCAACCCTGGAAAGGGTATGTTCAAGCTATTCACGGGACCGGAGATAATGTTGCGGCTATTGCCGGGGTAGTAAGATGGGTTAGACATAACAGAGGAAGTGCCCACGCTCGCCCTAAACGACAGAGGACTATAATAGACTCTTTGATCTCCCTTGTACTAGGGTTATTTGAGAGATCTGTCTTGTACTCAGCTCTGGTAGTCTCCCAAGACCCAATCCTTAATTGTCTAAGGATTCGTACATCAATGAGACAGTGTAATCCTGTTGGTGACCAGGCAAAAAACCTCAGACAGGGAGTTTGGCTACTAGCCAACCAAAGGAGAAATAAAAAAGACTGGAGTTGGCTAACGGGGTATAATAGGGCAGTCCTTTCGACGGACACGATAGACAGTATAGACTATCTAACTTCTGTTGTTCTGTCTGAGAGATGTACTGAATCTCCGGACGCCTTAGAGGCTACGCTTACAAATAAGCTAAATTCTCTACGAATAACAGAATTCCCTGCACTCCTGTCTCCCAGCTACGGGGAATGGAAAGAAGACATAGCTTATTACGAGCAGTGTCAAAAGGACCTACTGTGCCGATGGAAAGGATCTACTAAAAACTATGAACGAAACCTAAGGTCTTTCATTAAAAAGAGACTAGAGCCGTTCCTTTACGACCGCGCAGCATGTTATGCCAAGGTTGTGAGGCCTAATGGTTTCTGGGGGGTGGCTATCTGTTACCTAGGAGTCAGCTCGAAAATAAATAAAGAAGAGATACAACAAGTGTGTCGGTGCCTAGGAGATCTGTTGCCTTCCTTAAGTATGGACCGATTAGGTCTGTGTCATAAATCAGCAGTGTTGCGGGGAGGGCTAGAGGTGCCCCTTAGCGAGTATAATAAAGATATCCCAGCCGCTCTTCTTGGGTATGGCCCTTCTGATGAATATCTAGTTTGGAGGCCCCCTGGAAACAATGAATTAACCTGGTTGGAGACCTGGTCCAATATGGATTCTGTGGTTATTTGGGCGAATCTATTAGAAATACTAGAAAGAGAACACAAATGCAGTAGAAGGGCTAAGGCGTTATATGTGCTTTACGCATCTCTACTAGTTACTGCCGCCTCCCAATTACCTCCTAAGGAGACAAGCACAAACTTCCTCTGCTCCGCCGCTAACAAAGTAAGAGTTGGTGAGGATGGGCAGGAATACCTCGATGAGGGCAATGACAATAGAGTTTATCGTATGTGCGCTGGTAACTCTTGGGGTACTGGCACCTCTGAGAGTAGTATTACGTCACTGTACGTACATGCTAGTCCTAACACTAAACGCTCTCTCCTATATCCAGAAATAGGAAAGCGGATAGAGACTCTGGGCGCTGCGCTAGGGGAGGATTGTCCAGTGATCCATTCCGAACTACTGGCCAAAATTCATAGTGGAGAGCTATTCTCTCCAGCACCACCACAAACCTTCGCCCAAGCGCTAGGGCTGTACCTCATAAAGAATAAGGTGCACTACTAGGGGATGTTAACAGGATTAATGTCTGGGCAGAGCTCCGCTAGCTTTGCAGTGGCAGCATTCTCCACTGCAACTGCTGCCCTGTTCTCTTCTTTTAGCTCAGAGAGAGTCTCTACTAGGCCGTCCTGCGTTAGGTTTTGCGCTGTTACTTTAGCCCCTAAGGTAGTACATTCTAGCTCCATGCCAGCTAAGGTTAGCCCAAAGCTACTCTTGAGAGTACTAGTGTCTGTAAATACTGCCCCTATACTAAGTAAGCAATCTCTAGCCTTAGTGAACACTTCTGCGGTAATAGTTTCATGAGTTTGAGCTAACATGAAATTCCCTAAAGTCAGTGCTGCAGAGTTCTGATCATTAAGCTGGGTTTTAGCATGTAAATCCACTAGCGCAGCTTGGTGGGCTGCAAACTGGTCATGAAAATCACAGAACTTGCCCTGCATTTCTGATAATACATCTTGTTTATAGGATAAAGCATCTAATGATGCTTGGGATTCAGTTATCTCCGCATCACTTTCTGCCCTAGCATCCCTAGCAGCAGCGTAAGACGCTACATACTCATTAGCCTGATTAGAGTCTATAGTGCCCGTTGGTAGATTATACTCGATCTTGTATCTAGACTCGTCTAGAAACTCAGTAGCATACTTAACGTAGTTATACAGCAGAGTGTTAACCCTGTCTTTAATTACAGGAATAGCCGCTACTGCAGTATCTATGTCCTCAAAACTAAAAGAGGCTACAGAATCTCGGTACTCCGTATGCCCACTACTACTAGACCTAGCTTGGTCTGAGTACAGCAAGCCTAAATCACTAGCAGAAGCTACCCTAACAAAAGCGTTAGATTCTACATTCTTTACAAATACGTTCTGGTCTAATCGTAGCGCCTGAGGATCCACACTTTTAACTACAGAACACGTAGCTTCTACGGAATAAGATGTTTGTAGCTCACCTGTAGACTCTACAGTACTCTGTATAGCTTTTCTTTGTAAGCTTAACTTAAAACTGTCTTGTGCCATTATACCTTTACCACCCTTATAGTGATAGTCGATGCTGGCGTAGTGGGATTAATAGTGTCTACAACAGTAACAACAGCATCGCCTGTTTCATTTTTTACTACCTTAACTTTAGAGCCCGTAAGTCTAATTAGCGATGATTCCGTGGTTATTTCATTGTCCCCGGAACCCCCTACTACCTTAAAACGTATCACGTCCCCGGCGACTGACCCCACCACTTCAGTATCCGCTATAACCACCCTAGTAGGTGAAGTACTGCTAATACTGGCATTAACGGGTAGAAATGCTGTGCTTTCTATTAAATCTTGTGCGTAGCCCTCATTATACGCCCTCACTATGGAGTCCATAGCAACAGTAGCGTTACTGACCAAGCTATGATTGGTAAACTCTTGAGATACGACATCGTCCACGTATAGGAAAAACCCTATACGAGGCCTACCTCTATCTTCGGTGTACCTATTAACTAAGTCTTTAGCTAGCGATGTCTTTGTAGGGAAAGACCCCACCTCGGAGGGCAATATAGTACGGACAAATTGTCCTCCGTATGCCTCATCGTCTAATAATGAACCTATGTTTACCACGTTTACAGGAGAAGCTTCTGCTTCTACAATCGTAGAGCTAATCCATACCCGCTTAAGAAAAATGTAGGGCGTACAATCTGAGGAAGCATAGGCCGTAGCAGTTAAAGCCCACTCTTCTGATGCTAAATCCCACTGTACTTCTCTATCTAAAACAATTCTAGCTATCACTTGTAATCTCCACGTCATCTGTTCCAGTCCAAGAAGAGCCTATAGCAGAGTAATCATCCAGTAATTCTTGGAGTTCCTCCACCATTCCAGTCTTAGCCTCAAAAGCGGCAGTTAAGGAAGAGAATTCTACTTTAGCAGTAGACTTTCTATAAAAACTAACCCCACCAGTGCGTGTAGTACCTAGCTTACCTAGATCTTCAGGTGTACATACCGCTACATATGTATCAAAATCTATTCCCCTATCTGACACTTTATGTTTGAATATCTCAGAGTCTATATCTTGAGAAGCAGTGACAGAGAGGTTAGCTATGGCAACACCGCCATCTATGGAGAAAACGCGATTAACAGATACAGATACCATTTATTTCCTCGGAGTTGATTGTAGTGTAAGATCTACAGGTATTTACCTATCTACCGCAGATCGTTTAGGAGAACAAGTATATCTTATAAAGCCACCAAAACGGAGCGTAGAGGGAAAGCGATTACAGTATATATTCCAACAATTTAAAGCTATTGTAAAGGATAAAAATATAAAATTGGCTGTTATGGAAGGGCCTGCATTCTCCGCTACAAATAGAAGTTACTCTATGGGGGAGGCTTATGGGATTATAAAGCTCGTATGTAGCTTACAGGGGATAGAACTGCTGCTCAGCCCTCCTTGTAATATTAAAAAGTACTTCTCAGGTAAAGGGCACTGCACCAAGAAGATTATGTTACAAAAAGCACACACTTTAGGCTATGAAGGTATATCAGATGATGAAGCTGATAGCATGGCGTGTTCTCTCTTAGCATTAGATACACATAATAATACAAATACCCCAGGCACTAGAGCAGCCTATGAGGAGGTTGCTTCCCTCAGACTTGCTCGTAATTAAAAGTGATAACTACTTTAAGATCCGCATCCAAAATAGTGAATACATTCGCGTGTGCAAGTAGAAGTACGAGCTTATCCCCGGATACCAACTCAGGCGC
>Ga0098052_1000728_pt1 | contig 20770 bp, 25 predicted proteins | sample 15_taG_FD_81591 | JGI IMG/M metagenome (GOLD analysis project Ga0098052, IMG submission 81591) | Marine viral communities from the Subarctic Pacific Ocean - 15_ETSP_OMZ_AT15312 metaG | ecosystem: Environmental > Aquatic > Marine > Oceanic | place: Pacific Ocean | collected 2015-01-18
AAACGATTTCTTGGCGAATTATTGCAATTGTTAATAGTTTTGTTATCCTCGTGAGCGGGTTAGCGGAAGGTGCTCTATTAAATGCGCTATATATGAATTTGACAGGGTTTGTTCTTTACTATTCCTTTGAGAGAATATGCAATCGATTACCATATGGAAAAATTGAGGAGAAAAAATGACTTTTAAAGAATATTATAAATATTATCTAACCTTACACCAAAATAAAACATGCAGAAGACTGCATGTTTTAGGACAGCTGTCAACTGTATTGTTCGCTGCTTATGTTATCTATAATTGGCATTGGTATTTAATTCCTGTTATCCCATTTGTTATATACCCATTTGCTTGGTCTGGACATTTTTTCTTTGAAAAGAACAAGCCGGCCGCTTTTTCGCGGCCTCTGTGGGCCAAGGCATGCAATTGGATCATGTTAAGAGACATATTAACAAGAAAGTTGGAGTGGTAATGAATATATTAATTACAGGCGGCGCTGGCTATATTGGAAGTGAATTGACTCAATACCTTCTAGACGACGGCCACAAAGTAACAGTATATGATAATTTAATGTATGATGCTGGATCTCTCCTGAGGTATGCCAACCATAAAGACTTCAGTTTTGTCAACGGTGATGTCAGAGACTTGGAAAAACTTTCTGCGCACTTAAAAGTTTCAGACGTTATTATTCCGTTGGCAGCTTTGGTGGGGTTTCCTTTATGTCGTGATAATCCACGAGATGCAAAGGAAATTAATTATGAAGTTAATCAGTGGATTGCAGATAGTAAATCAGATAGTCAAGCCGTCATATACCCTTGCACTAATTCTGGCTATGGATCAAAAAGTGATGGTATATGTACAGAAGAATCTCCCTTAAATCCGACAACTTTATATGGGATCACCAAAGTCGATGCAGAAAAGGCCTATAAAGAAGTTAACAACCATATTACCTTTAGATTGGCAACGGTATTCGGCCCCAGTTCGAGAATGAGAACAGATCTTCTCGTCAATAATTTTGTTTTAAAAGCATTGCGAGAACGAGTGCTTGTTTTATACGAGTGTGAATTTATGAGAAATTATGTCCATATTCACGATGTTTGTAATGCTTTTAAATTTGCGATTGATAACTGGGATTCTTGCAAGAACGAAACTTACAATGTTGGCAATGACTCGATTAATATGAACAAGCTCCAGCTAGCACAAAAAATTTCAGAGCACCTTCCGCTGGAAATTATTAAAGCTGAATTTACTAGCGATCCAGACACAAGAGATTATGTGGTTAGTAGTGAGAAAATTTTTAACAAAGGCTACAAATGCTTGTATAATCTAGATGTAGGAGTTGAGCAGCTTATTAAGGCTTATAGTCTTATAGAATCACCATGGTACGCCAACTATTAAAGTGAAAAATGAAAAAACTAGATGTTTTGTTCGTGCACCCAAATGCTTCTGGCAAAGTATACCAAGATTTAAGTAGAGATTTTTCTGCTATTGAACCCCCAATATGGGCAGCTTTATTAGCCAATCATACTAGGTCTAAGGGTTATAATGTTAAAATTCTAGACTGTGAAGCTGAAAGATTATCACCGCAAGATACTGTTCTATCCATTAGTAACATGGATGCTAAGCTTACAGTCTTTGTTGTTTATGGACAACAGCCATCAGCTTCAACTCAGAATATGCAAGGTGTCAGGGACGTTTTGAACCTCTTGAAGGCGTCCTCTCCTGAGAAGAAAGTCCTATTAACGGGCTTGCATCCTTCAGCTGTTTCTCGTCTTACTATGCAAGATGAAGAAACTGACTTTGTATGTCAAGGGGAAGGCCCCAGGACAATAACAGGATTGCTAGAAATATCTAGTATGGATGATGAACTTGAACTACAGAAAGTACCGGGCCTTTGGTACCGAAATTCAGAAAATAAAATATGTTTCACCAAGCCTGCTCCGCTTATAAAACAAGAAGAAATGCAGGATGAGCTACCAGGAATGGCTTGGGACCTCCTTCCAATGGACAAATATCGTACTTCTAACTGGCATGCCATGTCAAATGGTAATGATAAAAAACCATTTGCGTCTTTGTACACTAGTTTAGGCTGTCCCTTTAAATGTAGTTTTTGCTGTATTAACGCTCCATTTGGGAACAATAACGTTGAAAACTGGGATTTTGGAAGAAATAAGTTTAGATATTGGGATCCTGATTATATAATGACCGAATTTGATAAAATACATCAAATGGGTATACGTAATGTAAAAATTGCCGATGAAATGTTCGTTATGAACAAACAACACTTTCTTAAGATCTGTAACAACATTATCGACAAAGGGTACAATTTTAATATATGGGCATACGCTAGGGTTGATACTGTCAAAGAAGAGTATCTAGAGACTCTTAAAAAGGCTGGAGTAAACTGGTTAGCGCTAGGAATTGAATCTGGAAACAAGGTGGTACGCAAGGACGTGGTTAAAGGAAAATTTACAGAAGTTAACATCTCTGATTTAGTGCAAAAGATTAAAGATGCAGGTATCAACGTAATCGGAAATTATATTTTTGGATTACCTGAAGACACAATAGAAACAATGCAAGAAACGCTTGATATGGCTATTGATTTGAACTGTGAATTTGCAAACTTTTATTCAACGATGGCTTATCCTGGATCGAAGCTTTATCTAGACGCGATTCAAGAAGATTGGGATTTACCAGATTCATATGTTGGTTACTCACAACATTCATATGAGTGTAAACCCTTACCTACGAAACATATTACCGCTGCCGAAGTTATTTCTTTTCGGGATAAAGCCTTTAACGAATACTATACAAATGAAAAATATCTTTCTTTTATAAAAGAAAAATTTGGTGTTGAAACCTATAACAGCATCAAAGAAATGACTAAATTTACCCTTAAACGCAAGCTTTTGGAAGAATAAAATGTTAACAGCTGAAGAATTAATAGAATTTGAAAACGATATCGCTCAATGTTTTAACGAGGCTAAGATTAAAGCCCCGGTACATTTATATAACGGTAACGAGAGACAAATAATAGAAGTTTTTAAGAAGCAGGATATTAGTAAAGATGATTGGGTGTTATGCTCCTGGAGAAGTCATTACCAATGCTTGTTGAAAGGAGTTCCAAGAGAGGTACTTAAAGAAGCCTGTTTACAGGGAAGATCGATATCCCTGTGCTTCAAAGATTATAAAGTTTTATCTTCGGGAATCGTTACAGGAGTATTACCGATCGCAGTTGGATTGGCTTTAGATATCAAAAGAAAGGGTGGAAAAAATAAAGTATATTGTTTTATGGGAGATATGACCTCTGAGACTGGCATGGCACATGAATGTATTAAATATTCCAAAAATCACAAATTGCCAATACATTTTATTGTTGAAGATAACGGGAAATCAGTTTGCACAGATACTCGAAAAACGTGGGCATGCGACAAGCTAACTTATGAAGATATCGAAGACGAATATGTGACTTACTATAACTATAAATTAAATAAATACCCTCATGCGGGGGCAGGCATTAGGGTGCAGTTTTAAAATGGGAAAATATTTTGATGAGCTGAAAAGAGCTATGGATTATCTAGGTACGCAGCCTGATACTTTTTTTCTTGGCCAGGCAGTTGAATATAAGGGTACGGCGATGACAAACACCCTAACTGGCGTACCAAAAGAGAAGCTTTTGGAAATGCCAGTTGACGAAGAAATGCAGATGGGTATAACGAATGGAATGGCAGTTAACAACACTGTACCGATTAGTATATACCCACGTTGGAATTTTCTTTTGTTGACCATGAATCAGATGATTAATCATCTAGACAGAATGTCTGAGTTCTCTCATGGCGAATATATACCTAAAACAATTATCAGAACCAGTATAGGCTCCGAGAGGCCCCTCCATCCTCAGATTCAACATGTGGGTGATTTTACAGACGGTATCCGCCTGATGGTTAAAAATATTGAAGTTATAAGGCTAGAAAAACCTGAAGAAATCTTCCCTGCTTACCACAAGGCGTATAATAGGACGGACGGAAAATCAACACTTATCGTCGAATACGGAGACTACTATAATGAAAAATAAGATGTTGGTGGTATATAATACTTGTGGTTTTTCTGGAAGGGAAAACGTCCGATGGTACATCGATTGTATTAACAATATTTTAAATCAAGATTTTGTTGATTTTGAAGTAGTATTATCAAGTTGCGGAAACAGCCTGCCTGTAATTAAAGCACTTTTACAAACTTTTGGCAAGAAAATTACGTACAATATCACGAAAGAAAGGATGACGGTTAATCAGTCTTTTAATCACACGGTACAAAAGTGCGTAGAAAACTATGGCGAATTCGAATCTTATCTATATGTCGACTCCGGGGTAAACTTTAGAGACAATAAGGACGTCTTAAATAAAGCGTATAATCTGTTCAAATCCGGACCATATGGTATGGTAACTATACAAGCTAGCAACGACACTGGGTTTAAAGAATGGCTAAATATCGACGGTCCAATCACTGGAAAAGACTTAGTTCTGCCAATCGGAAAGGCTTGCAATTTACATACACAACTTTTTTCAAACGAGATATTTAAAGCCTACGACAATAAAATAATTCCAGATATTTTTGTTGCATACTGCACAGAATCTATCTTTTCTTTTGTTGCAGCCGGCGCGAAACAGAAGTGGATTATTTTAAAAGATTTAGTACTAGAACATTTAAAAAGTGTCGATGGTGCAACTAGTGGATTCTCACATATAGGTCAAAGAGGGGATAGCACTAATAATTTGTTTGGGGGTTTAGATATCCGCGAGATAGTTTCAGACCCAGAAGCCAGAGACTCAGGATTTGGATACGAGGAAATGCAAGGTGTTTTTCCTCATGATCCTGAAAAATATGAGAATGGGCTTGCGAAAGACCCATCCAGATTAAAAGAATTTATTAGAATTAACATGTTTTTAAATAAAGATACGTTAGACTATGATACTATAAAATACAAGTTTTTAAAAAGCTTAACTCTTGAGGTGTAAATAAAATGTCTTTAATGATAGTATACAACGTTTGCGGCTTATCCGGAAGAGAAAATTCCTCCACGTACATAAGAAATATAAGAAGTATTTTGGATCAAGATTTGAGAGACAAAAAAGTGGTGCTATCTGGATGTTACATGAAAAGGCGGACGTTTGAAGAGGTTTATAAAGAGTTCAAAGACGAAATAAGCTATTATCTAACAAACGAAAGATTAGCGGTTAATCAGACATTTAACCACGCTGTTTTGAAAGGTGTTGAAGAATACGGTGAGTTTGACGGTTATATGTATGTCGCATCAGATGTAAAGTTCTCAGACGACAATAACTCACTTAGCCGATTGCATGATCGCATTCTCAATCCTGAAAACGGAATTGTATCACCCGAGATAGATAAAGACAATGGCTATTTTTGGTGGTTTGATTTTAAAGAAGAAGATAACATTTGGGATGTTTTTGGCCGCGACAAAGACTTTGTTGTTCCTTTAGGCACCACGGCTAATTTACACTGCAAGATCTTTTCAAATGAGATATTTAAAACATATGGTCGCATACTTCCAGATATATTTGTGTCTTATTGTACAGAATCTAGTTTTTCATTTTTAAGCGCCGCCGTAAAACAAAAGTTTATTATAGCCAATGATGTCAAATATAGTCACGGTGCTAATGAGGGTCTACATCATGGTTTAGACGGTCAGACACAAGCCTTTGGGCCCGCATGGGATAGGGTATACCCAGGATCAAAAAGTATAAAAGAGATTATGGAGGACCCAGAAGCTGCTGACTGTGGCATGGGCCATGAAGAATGGGTACCGCGGTTTATCCACAAAATGGATGTTCCTGACGATAAAACGTATTTGATACACGACAAAACTCAGTTTGATAAGAATGGCTTTAGTGTTGATAACAGATTGAAAAACTTCATTAAAAAGAATTTGTTTTTACAGCCGGAAGTATTAGATTACAACAAGATTAATCATAAATTTATAAGGTAAAGATGAAGAGAGCATTAATAACAGGAATAGCCGGCAGCGGCGGAAGTTATCTAGCAGAATATTTAGTTTCGCAACAAAATATAGAAGTTCACGGGATATCCAGATGGCATAGCACAACCTCTAATGCCAATTTAAAAAAAATAGCAAAAGAGATTACATTGCATGAATGTGATCTTAATGATCTGAGCGCGACGATTAGAGCGCTCGAAGCCTGCCGTCCTGATTATATATTTCACTTAGCTGCACATGCTAATGTGCATGTATGTTTTTCTAATCCTATAGCTGTATTACAAAATAATATTAATAACACAATTAATCTATTTGAAGCTATCCGAATTGTAGGCATCGACCCAATTGTACAATTCTGTGGTACATCTGAAGTGTATGGTAATGTCAGCAAGGAGAATTCACCGGTTAATGAAGAACATCCGCTAGAACCAGTTAACATATATGCAGTTTCAAAGCTAACCCAAGAAAAAATTGCTAGCTCTTATTATCATTCATATGACATGAAAGTTGTCATTACTCGAATGTTTGCCTATATCAACCCTCGACGTGGCGATATCTTTTCCAGTGCCTTTGCAAGAAAGATAACAGAGATAGAGAGAGGCGAGCGGACCGTGCTAACTCATGGTAATTTAAATTCAATTCGTACTCTGATAGATGTTCGAGATGCTATGGAATCTTACTGGATAGCTTGTCAACACTGTGAATACGGTACGCCATATAATGTTGGCGGTAAGAGTGTTTTGAGTGTTGGAGATTTCTTAAATGTATTAAAATCAAAAGCTTCTACACCGATTGAGTCTGTAACAGATCCCGCGCTTCTTCGCCCGGTTGATGTGACTCTTCAGATACCAGATGTTAACAAATTTTTCAATGCCACTGGATGGGAACCAAAATATTCAATTGAAGAAAGCGTAGAGTTTCTTTTGAGCCACTATAGGGAAGTTTCATGAAATTAAATCTTGGTTGCTATGATAGAAAAATTTATGGTTTCACCAATGTTGACATCCGGTCGGATGTCAACCCAGACGTAATCGATGACGTCTTCAAACTGGAAAAGTTTAAAGACGATTCTGTTGATTTAATATATGCATGCCACGTACTAGAACATGCAGATTATAATGAATCCGAACAGGCTCTTAAAAGATGGTTTACTATTTTAAAAAAAGGCGGAGTCTTAAGACTAGCAGTACCAGATATGGAAGCGCATTTCGCACATTATTATTATCATAAAGATCTAAGGTTGTTGCATTCAACTTTTTGGGGTAGCCAAAGACACCCATATGATTACCACAAGAACGGGTGGGACTTTAAAAAACTAAAAGAAGACTTAAGAACTGCCGGCTTCTCTATGATAAGAAAATATGACTGGCGGAAAACAGAACACTTTTATGCCGACGATTATTCGCAGACGTACTATCCACACTTAGATAAAACCAATGGAAAGCTTATGAGCTTAAATGTAGAGGCAACAAAATGAAGTATGATTTAACGATATATATCCCAGGTTTTCGCGCTCCAAATTGGCCTAATGTATATGAAAGCGCTAAGCAAGCTTGCAAGAGATATAACTGGGAAATGGTGTTTATAGGTCCCTTTGAACCTCCAGAAGAACTTAGGGACAAAGAAAATGTTTTATTCGTGAGGGATTACGGCACAGTGACCAGGTGCGCACAGAAAGGGTTGTTAGAGACGAGAAGTGATTTATTTTTCTTGACTGTAGACGATTGTGTCTTCGCTGAAGATTCAATTGATCTAGCGATGGATCTATACAAAGAAAGGTGCAGCTATAAAGATGTCGTTGCTATGATTTATGGCGAAGGCGGTAATTTGATGGAAACAAAATACTGGGAAGTTAAAACTCACGGAGATTTTCGATTACCCGGTATTGATCAATCATGGAGAATTGCCAATCAATGCCTCATGAATAAAAATTATTTTATTGAATTAGGCGGTTTAGACTGTATTAACTTTGAATATATTGATAAACCAATTCATGATTTTATGTTCAGACTTCAAAAGGATGGTGGAAAAATACTTTTTTCTCCGAAACATGTCTGCATTGCAACTTGGTTTCCAGGAGAAACAGGAGATCATGGTCCAATACACCACGCAATGATAGGACACGACACTCCTTATTTCAAGATGCTGTATTCTGTACCCAATTATTTTCAGAATAGAATAAAGCTGCCTTATGATAATTGGAAATCATCTCCAAAGATCTGGTCGCGGAGATTTTCTAGAGGCATTCCGAAATCGTATGAAGAATTGTGCAAACAAGAAGGATATACTAAGGGTTACTGATGGATGAACTAAAAAATACTAAAATTTTGGTCACAGGCGCCTCGTCCATGATAGGCCGGGCAGTAGTACACAAATTAGAACAAAGAGGGGCTAGCGTTATTAGACTTCTTCATGAAGAGTGCGATTTACTAAACTGGCCTGAGACTATTGAATTTTTTAGAACCCAAAAAGCGGATTATTGCATACATGCTGCTGGCTACAACGGTAACATAAGGTTTAATAGACTGTACCCCTCTGATATTTTTTACAATACCACTATCATGGGACTTAACGTATTAAGGGCCTGTGCTCTCACCGGTATTAAAAAAGTTGTCACGCCTCTAGCCTCGTGCGCGTACAGAAGTACAGATGAACAGCTGAGAGAAACTGATTTTAACATTGGCATGCCTGATGAAAGTGTTGAAGCTCACGGCCTAAGCAAGAAAACAATTTATCACTATTCTAGGCAATTATGCAAACAATACAACATAAATGCTATTTGTACAATCTTTAACACTGCATATGGACCTTATGACTCTTTCGATATAAACAAGACAAAAGTTGTTGGTGGGTTAATTAAGAAATTTGTTTCTGCTGTTGAAAATAATGAGAAAGAAGTGCAGTGCTGGGGCACTGGCGCGCCAAGGAGAGAATTGATATATTGTGTTGACGCAGCAGAAGGAATTATACAAGCTTTGGAAAAGTATTTTAATGTTAAACAACCTATTAATATAGGTTATAATGAGGATATAAGTATAAAGGATCTGGCAAGCTTGATTGCCGACTTAGCCGGGTACAATGGAGAAATACTTTGGGATACAACAAAGCCTGATGGACAATATCGTAAAATATTGGATTCTTCTCGGATGAAAGAGCATGGAATTTCTATTATAGACAGAACTTCTCTAAGAGACGGATTGTCAAAAACAATAAAATGGTATAAAGAAAATGAAACCTAAATTATCAGTGATATTACCAGGTATTAGAAGGTACAATTGGAATAGCTTTTATCAAAGTGTGGTGAGATCATTCACCGGCGAATTCGAAGTTATTATTGTATCACCTTATGAACTACCGGAAGAATTACAAAAAATTAGTAATATCAAACACATCGTTGATAAAGGTTCGCCAGCGCGCTGCCAACAAATAGCCTTAACACATTGTGAAGGCGAGTTTGTTACCTGGGGCGCCGACGATGGTGTCTTTTTAAACAAAAAACTAGATCAGGCTATAGAGTTCTGGGAAGAAAGCTCAACATCAGAAAAAGATATAGTGACCTGTAAATATACCGAAGGATCAAACTACAGCCCTGATATGTTGGAAGACTTTTATTATAAAATTAATCATGCAAGTGGCTTACGTTCCGAGTTTGTACCTAATGATTACTGGGTTTTAAATGTCGGGGTACTAAAAACCGAATACGCAAAAGAGTTGGGAGGCTGGGATTCTCAATTTCAGGTAACAACGATCTCACATATGGATTTTGCAGTGCGCACTCAAAGGAATGGCTCTAAATATTTTATGTTGAAGGAGCCTATTTTTGTATGTGATCACATGCCTGGCACTATGGGCGACCACGGGCCCGTACACTTCGCCCACATAGAAGACGACGAACCACTATTTCGCCAGATATATAATACTCCAAAAAGTGTTGAGCGAATCAAAATTGATATCGACAACTGGAAGAGCGCATCAGAAACTTGGCAAAGGAGATTTTAGAATGTACGATTTATCAATTTGCCTCGCAGCTATCAGAAAAGAAAATTGGGTTAGATTACACAATAGTATTGTAGAGTCTATTAAGGGCTATTCCTTTGAGTTGATCTTTTGTGGTCCCCACGACAACTTGCCTGATGAATTGAAAGATTTTGATAATATTACGTGTATACAAGATTTTGGGGCCCCAACCCGATGTCAACAGCTTTCGATGCTAGGGGCAACTGGAAGATACATTACGTGGACCGCTGATGATGGCTGGTTCTTGCCGAATAAGCTTTCTGATTGCATTAAATTTCTAGATTCCCAAAAAGAAGAAAAAAAATGTGTAGTTACTCAATATATTGAAGGGGGTAGCGACGGCTTGGGAGATCCCAAATCAGGTATGTACTGCATGAATTTTCATGAGCCGGTGAGGTCTCCTTTTTATCCGAACCATTTTTTAATTTTTAATTCTGTTATTTTACCTACTCAATATTTTAAAGACTTGGGTGGGTTCGATTGTAGATTTGAAGTTTGTCCGATGGCTTTTGTAGATTTCGGCGCCAGAGCACAACTGGATGGTATCAAGACAGCCCTAACTGATGTAATATTTGAATGTACACAGTTTCCTGGTACGTCGGGAGACCATGCTCCAATTCATTATGCGCAATTAGAGCATGATCAGCCACTATACGCTAAAATATGGAGGAGCCCCGAGTGCCGCAATAGAGTTAAAATTGACATCAGCAACTGGAAACAGACACCCGAGGTATGGACTCGAAGGTTTGGGGACTTATAAACATATGGAGAGAATATGAGTAACGAAATTAAATTTCCACTAGCCAAAGAAACAATCAATGATGAGGACATCGATGCCTTGTGTAACTGGCTAAAGACCTACCCTAGACTAACCAAGGGTGGTCTAACAGTAGAAGTAGAAAACAAGTGGGCTGATTATATTGGTACAGATTACGCTGTTTTCAACAACTCTGGGTCTTCTGCTAATTTGTTGATGGTGTACGCTGCTCTGATGAGTGGTCGTATTAAAAATAATAAAATTGCTGTTCCATCTGTTGGCTGGGTTACAACCATCTCACCAGCAATTCAGCTTGGCCTCAAACCGATTATGGTCGGCGCCGACGAAAATACATTTGGTATGGACTTAAATCAATTAGAACATATATGCAAAACACAAAAACCAGATGCAGTTATATTTGTGCAGGTTTTAGGTGTACCACACTATAAAGAAAAAATACTAGAATTAAAAGAAAAATATGGTTTTTGTTTGTTGGAGGATGCTTGCGCAGCTTTGGGCGCCGAATATGAGGACGGCACGAAAGTCGGTACAGTTGGCGACATGTCGTCGTTTTCATTTTATTTCGGCCACCAGTTATCAACAATCGAGGGCGGCATGGTCAATACCGATGACAAGGAACTGAATAATGCTTTATTGATGCTTCGAAGCCATGGCTGGGCGAAGGATTTAGATAAAGAGGAATATAATCGCCTTATAAGACGATATGACGTCGACGATTTTCATAAGCCGTTTACCTTTTTCGTACCAGGCTTTAACCTTAGATCAACTGATTTGCAAGCATTTTTAGGAATTAGGCAGGTTGAAAAGGCACCGTGGGCAACACAGAGAAGATACGAGAATCATTTAGCATATGCTGAGAATCTGTCTGGTCATGTTGAGTTTCAGAATTGGTATAAAAATAAACCGGTTTCAATTTCTTTTGGTGCGTTGGCAAACGATAATCAACACAGAAAAGAAATAGTTAAAAGGTTAGTGCAAAACGGCGTGGAGACTAGGATATTTAGCGCCGGTAATTTAGGGCTGCATCCATTTTGGTACGAAAGATATGGTAAATTTAATGATAAGATGAGCAATAGAATTCACTCGAATGGTTTTTTTCTTCCAAATTACCCCGAACTAACGCTTGAAGAAATACAGCATATTTGTGAAATCGTAAAAGGTTGAAATGAAAATTTTAGTTATCGGAGAAAGTTGCCGAGATATTTTTAATTATGGTGTCTGCTCGCGGTTGTGTCCTGAAGCTCCCGTGCCAGTATTTAATCCAACACATTCGGTTGAGAATGGTGGAATGGCAAAGAATGTCTATAGGAACATTCTTTCTTTGGACGCAGAAGCTAATTTGTTTACTAATGAGAACTGGAAGGATATTACAAAGACTAGATTTATTGACTTTAGATCCAACCATATGTTCATGAGATGTGATGCTAACGACAAACAATACGGAAGAGCGAACTTAAAAAGACTTAGGTATAAGAACTATGATGCAATAGTAATATCAGATTATAACAAGGGATTTCTTATTGAGGAAGACATTGAACACATCTCTGGCAAACACCCCTGTACATTTTTAGACACCAAAAAGGTACTGGGCGAATGGTGCAAAAATATTAAATTTATTAAAATTAACAACTACGAATATAATAAAACAAGGCACACTCTTTCTAGAGAGATCGAAGATAAATTAATAATTACGATGGGCCCTGACGGATGTAAGTATCAGGGCATAATTCATCCGGTGTCTGAAGTTGAGATAAAAGATGCTTCTGGGGCAGGGGATACTTTTATATCAGGTCTGTCAGTTAAATACATGCAGACTAAAAATATAGAGGAATCGATAAGATTCGCCAATGAGTGTGCTACATCCGTTGTACAAAAACGAGGAGTAAATACGGTATGAAAAAGAAAAAATATGATTTATCTATCATCTTACCAGGACTAAACCCGGAATTGTGGATGTCGCTTTATGAAGATTTTAAAGGGTCTGCTGGTAAATGTACATTTGAGGTTGTTGCGGTAGGCCCCAGAAAACCATCACAAGAATTTCTGAATTTAGAAAACGTAACATATGTTCAAGATTTTGGCCATCCATCCAGGTGTGTTCAAAGGGGAACAACGCTGGCTACAGGTAAGTATGTGACACACGCCCTGGAAGATGGAAAGTGGGCGCCTAATGGATACGAGAATTGCATAGGCCTCCTGGAAAGAAAACTAAATTATAACGACGGCATTTGCGTTCGTTTCGATGAAAAAGATGTGAACCCAAATGCTTCCCGCCCCCTCCAACCTCCCAAGTGGCCAAATGTAATGAGTGCACACTATCACAGAGATTTGCAACTTCCAGGAATTTCAAAAGATTGGTACTGGCATGGATGTTGGATGTATAATTTAGAATTTTTTAAAGAAATTGGTGGTTTAGATTGCAGGTTTGAACATATCAATTTAAATTGTAGTGATTTGGCTTTTAGGGTACAAGCTAATGGTGGAAGAGTTATTCCATCACGTGATTTTGTGATTTATTTGGATAATAAATCCGCGGCAACACCAGGACAAACACCAATTGAATCTGCCTTTCGTGAAAATGATAATCCCCTTTTCAAACAAATATATATGGATCCAGATGCTGCATTGAAAAGATTCAAAATTGAATATAATAATTGGATGTCCGAATCGGAAGTTTGGGAAAGACGATGGGGTAATGTTAGTCTATCCGAGGCTATAAAAAGATTGGACAAATAACGATATTTCGAGAACAAAATTGAAAAAAAATGTTTTAATAACTGGTGCAACTGGATATCTTGGGCCGGTGGTGGTTCGTGATCTGATTAGTCATCGAAAATATAATATTCACCTATTGGCAGAAAATATTAATGACTACAGTTCAGTTAATGAGTTTGTTTCAAGACAATCAATTGAAACTGTTGTGCATATGGCTGCTTTAGTTCCTTCTAGAAAAAGTAGCGACGAGGAGATAATTCAAACAAATTATGCTGCAACTAAAAATTTGGCTCTTTCATGTAAAAATTGCCATTTTATTTTCTTATCATCAGAGTGTGTATTCAAGAGTGATCCAGATATGGAGTGGGATATCGATGATCTAAAAATGCCAGAGACTTTATATGGAATCAGCAAATCCAAAGCTGAAGATTTTTTACTTGAACGAAGTGAAATAAAAAACTTGTCCATAATACGAACATCTATGTTATATGGTTATGATAAGCCCGGACGAAAAAACTTTTTGAAATTTTTGTCTGAATGTGTGGAAAAAGAAGCTGCAGTTGAAATTTTTACAGATGTATATAATCGCCCGACTCATGTTTATGATCTTTCTGCTTTTATATTAGACGTAATAGAGAAAGAAATAACAGGAGTTATACACGCCGCATCAGAAGATTATGTTAATAGATACGAACTAAGCAAAATGTTTTGTGATGCACATGGTTATTCGCATGATCTTTTAATTCCGACAACACGACCAACTGGCGCCAGATTGCCTAGACAATTAAATCTAAAGCCTAGTGAAATATTCACAAAACAAATTAAATTTCCTTTAAGCGAGGGAATTACAACTTGTTTAAAGAAAATTAATAACTTAGGAGAATAATGGTATATAAAAAAACAATTTTTACAAATGGATGTTTTGATATCCTACATCGAGGTCATGTAGAACTATTTAAATATTGTAAATCGCTTGGGGTGGTCGTCGTCGGCGTCAACAGTGACGAAAGCGTTAAGAGACTGAAGGGTTCTGAGCGTCCCTTCTTTTCACAAGAAGATAGAGTTTTCATGCTTAAATCCTGTAAGTACGTTGATGAAGTTATAATCTTTGATAAAGACACTCCTTACGACTTAATAAAAAAAATAAATCCTGATATAATAGTAAAAGGTGGTGATTATAAGGTGGAAGATGTAGTGGGCAACGGCCTAGCAGAAGTTAGAATATTTAACTACATGAAAGGTTATTCAACTACAAATATCTTGGAGAATAGATGACGTACGTTTTTGATATAGATGGAACTATTTGTAGGAAGCCGTCGGAGGATTATGACCAAACGGTTACTATACGAAAAAAAACAGAACCACAGGATTATACACAGGCAATCCCTATTAAAGAAAGAATAGAAAAGATAAACAAATTATATAACGAAGGCCACACAATCATCTATTTAACAGCCCGAGGCATGGGTAGACACAAAAATAATAGAGTTGCCGCTATTATCGATTTTTATGATATCACCGAAAAACAGCTAGAAAAGTGGGGCGCCCAATACCATGAATTGTTTTTTGGTAAACCAGCTGCCGATTTTTATATAGACGACAAAGGAATAAATGATGGAGACTTCTTTAAAGATGGAATTCGTTCCTAAAGGTTGGGGATTTGAAAAATGGATTGTCAACAAGGAAGAATATTGTGGAAAACTACTTTATTTTGTTAAAGGTAGAAAGTGTTCTTGGCATTATCACAATATAAAAGACGAGGTTTTTTATATCCAATCAGGAAAAATTTTAGTAAAGTATTCTGACGAAGATGACCTGGAGAGTGCCAATCAGGTGATTCTTGAGAAGGGAGATAATTTCTATGTTTACACCGGATTACGTCATCAGATGGTTGCACTAGAAGATACAGAATTATTTGAATTTTCGACTCAACATTTTGATGAAGATAGTTACAGATTAATAAAAGGAGATTAAGATGCTTAAATTATCAAATGAAGCTTTGGGGGCGTTGATGATGGCCCTACAAAAATCACTTTTGGAACAGAGTGATATTGTGCCTGTTTTAAAGGGCTTTGATTTTAAAATTAATGAAGAAAATCAATTGTTTATTATGAATCCACCGTTGGTTAAATTGAAAGAAGAATTCCTCGAAGAGGAAGATGTTTAGTGCCTAAATATCGCTATAGATGCTCTAGCTGCGAGAAGACATCATTCGTATATCACCATGTTTCTGAAACAGCCGAAGTTTGCAAAATTTGCAACGCCTCTGATTCTCTAATAAAAATACCGACCATGTTTACGACAGAAGATAAAAGAGCAGCCCCTAGGGCTGTGGGCGAACAAGTTAAAAAAGCAATCAGAGATTACAGTGAAGATTTAAAAGAAGAGAAGAACAGATTAAAAGAGAAAATATGGAAAAGCGATGAATAATTATTTGGTGGGAATATCAGCCTTAATAAACGCTGTATTACTGATGGTCTTGTTCGGAATAATACCATTTTTATTATATACTAGCGTAATAGTAAATATCTTCATGATTTGGTTTATTGCGAGGACACTAAATCAAGCAGAAGAAATGAGGGTAGATATAGATGCTTCCTTGGAATCTTTAGAAGCTTTTTCAGATCATTTGGACAATTTATATGGACTGGAAACATTCTATGGCGATCAGTCTCTGAAAGAGCTAATAGACCACTCCAGAGAGGTTATCAACGACATCGTTGATTTTCAGGAAAAATACTATAATGCAGAGGTAGAATTAAAAACATATGACGACTCCGAAGACCAAGAAGCGCCGCCCGAGACGGAAGAATCAGTATTTCACGAAAGTACATGAAAAAGCCATAATTGATTATGCCTTAACTGATAGTAAAGCGATACGAACAGAATTATATATACAATTTATACAGCCTGCTTTCGACGAAATGGTGGATAAAATTGTTTATACTTACAAGTTCAATAATATGCCTAATATTGATTATCTAAAAGATGACTGCAAAATTTGGCTAATGACCATTTTGGACAAGTATGATCCGAATAGAAAATCTAAGGCTTTTTCTTATTTTAGCGTGATAACCAAGAATTGGTTTATTCACAAAGTAAAGCAAAATTCAAAAAGATTAAAGCGAGATGTACAATATGAAAACCTAAATACAGAAACAGTTCAAGAACACTTGGTAACCTTTAACGGTTACGAAGGGGAGAGAGAGAAAGCTGAATTTTGGCTTCATTTGTGGAAGGAGATTGATAGCTGGGAAAATATAAAGCTGAAAGAGGGAGAAAAAAAAGTACTAGATGCAATAAAGATACTTTTTGAAAGTGTTGATCAAATTGAAATTTTCAACAAAAAGGCTATTTATCTATACATGCGTGAAATCACAGGCATGAACACAAAACAAATAGTTAATAATTTAAACCGAGTCAGGAAAAGATACAGGAGCTTTAAAAGCGAATGGGAAAAGGGAAACATCTAAACTCACAAGACTTTGTGGAAGAAGCTGCCGATAATATTAGAACGGACAGGGCCTTGGCTTCTACTCTTTTAGTGGAATTAATGAAAATCTTGAAAACTGATGAAACTAAACATCAGTACTCTGGCCCAGTTGCCGCTAAATATTTAGAAACTCTGCAGAGATCCAACGAACAACTTGTCAAACTAGCATCTTTAATATCGAAGAGAGAGAGTTCTGACAGTAGTTTGTCTTCAATTGACAAGTCGGAAATATATGACTTAATTAATAAAGAAAACAACTAAAGAGGACTACATATGGCTGTTGTTCCCTGGCAAACATGGAAGAATTTTAAATCTGGAGATATGAATCCACTTGGTGGAACTATGTTTGGAGATTTTTATGATCCAGATGTTCCCATTGCTAACATGCTAGCTCAACTGTTTAAAGATAGGTATAACTACGACATCTTATCAGGTACTGGTCCTTATCGAGCAGTCGTACTTAAGGTTTTATCTGGACCTCAAGTTAAACAAGCACCTGGAGACGCCCTAAACAATACTAAGGAGCCTCATGCAGGAAAGAGAGATCTACCAAATATAAACCAACACGCGTCTATTGAAAACGGAGGCCCCGGCGCGATAAGAGTAATAGCGAAGTGTCCTGAACTATCTCCAGACTTACCATGGCCCGTTGATATTAACGATGAACGCATTATCTCCCTTTATCCGGAATTCACCGCGCAAAGAACGACAGATTCAGATAATACATTGGCCATGATTACAGAAGGTTCTTTAATCCATGTTGATTTTATTAACAAACAGACTCCCAACACTACGGGCGGAAATGGAATACTCCTTGGACTTATTACTCGCAACTTTATAACTAAAATTAAAAAAACGGCTGCCGTAATAGAATCTTTTAGGGATCAATGTAAACTACCAAAAATTTGTACTCCTAGTGAAACTAAAAGTTTATATGCTGGCAACACTGTATATAAGTTTGAACATTCTGGACCTTTAATTAGAAGAGTAAAGGGTAAGATTAAAACAGGCATGTACGGAAATGGTTCTTCACACACTAAGGTACATTTCGATGCTTGTCTACAGAATGCCGAAATATCTTTTAAGCACAAACTCCCGGGCCCAGCACCGGATTCGGCTAACGCCTTTATATGGATTGGACATTTAAATGGGAATGGGTACAACAGAAACGATCCAGTCGACCGTCCTGCTCTCCCTCGTGAAACAATAATTTATGCCTCTAAAATGCTTGATGTCACTTCTCCGATAGAGATCAAATATTATTTGCATGACGCGGCTGGCTTTGGTCATTCTTGGCTTAATGGCCCTGAAACAACTATCGAGGAGGCCAGAAACAATGCTACAAATTCTGATAATGATTTTCGGGAAAAGATAGCACCTGCAATAAAAGATTTGCTGAGAGATGGTCGCAATATTGTATTGGTGATACCAGAGATGATTTATTCTAGAGGATTCGGTACTTCTGATAGTGACCCGGGCCGAATCGACGCTTATTCTAAGTATGATTCCATCGGGGCCGTTGCTCCTGGAGCATTGGGTACCACAGAGGTTGTAAGAGTTAACCCAACCAATGAACAGGTAATTGCTAGTGTCTCAAGTTATATACAGAGCGTTTCTGCAAATAACCAATCTTACGGTGTGGTACCTTTGTTATCAAGCTCACCCGATAGATTTCTACGTACTTTTCTCAACGATGCTAATATTGGTTTATTACATAATAACGTTTTGGATGTTCTAGAGACACACATTTCAAAAGACATAAAAGAGAATGTCGGATATATCTCTATTTTGGCTGATGGAATGGGCGCAGCTAGTCTTGCTGCAATGGCTTCAAATCCCGCGTCCGGCCATTTAAGTAATTTAAATCCGCAAAGAATAGATTATATCGAAAATGGTTACGACAGGGCTAATACATATGGTATTTTTCCGCCCTCTGGAGATACCGTTGGTATAGAAAGTATTCCTTCTTATTATTTTTATAAAAGGTGGTTGAGGGCTGATTTAAATAGAAGTGTTGAATTTAACTATATAGTAAAATATGACGCTAATTATCTCAACAATACTCCAGAAACTCCCTCTGGCGGTGTTAAGGAATTTTTTAGGGCAATTGCGAAAGAATCTGACTTTAACGGAGCATTCTTCCCTGCTTCTTCCGGAATAGAAAGAAAATTATCATTTCACCTGGAAGATAATGAAAATAATTTGCCATATTTAAGTCTTTACATCGGCGCCGACGACCACGTAGGTCATACACTAAGTATGGTAAACGGCCAGCTTGGTAACTTTATTGCTCTCAAGCCTGGCCACTCTATAGGAAAAGTCGGATTAGATTATACACCAAACCATGCAGCAAGAATATCCTCTAAACAAAAGGCGGCCGCCACTGCTGGGCATACCATTGAAAAAGAGTCGATCGACGCAAGGATAGTAGAATTTGAATCTATTTTACTTATGTTATCGGCCAATGGCTTAGACAGCATATGCCAAGATGTGAATTATAAACTTTATTGTTCAAGTTATGAGACGCAAGCAGTGGGTGATACAGCAATATTGAATTATGGTGAAAATTCACTTTTTCTTAGTAGATATCGAATGTATCTCCAAGATAAACAGAGTTCTTCAATGCTAAATCAGCTAATAATTGATGAGGCCATGCTGATTGAAATCAGCAATGATATGAACTTAATTAATCAAAAAATTGATGAATATAACGAGAAAAAAAACACCGTTGAAACTAGTCCTGCCCCCATATCCCAGGCCTTAGAAAGCATGAGTGGCTTAAAGACTTTTAATCCCAATATGTTTAATTCCGAAAATTCTACTAATAACATTGACGCTATTAATAGTATATCTTACCAAATTGGCACCCGCGACGCAGTTGATAAGACGCTAGAAAGACTACGCAAGAAAAGCGAAACAGCCTCTAGCGAATGCTCACTTCCGGAAGTATGCAGGAAAAAACAAATAACCATGGGTAGTTATAATCCTAGCCCAACTGCTCTTAACATAACTTCTGATCCTGCTGCTTTTAATTGTGATAATATAAAGGTCGGCGCGGTAGGAAACTTTACTAAAGTAAGTGAATGGATACAGTTTTATCCTAAAAAAGAAGATTTTACCTTCGATGGTGAAATGACAGTTCACGGAAAAGCTTCAAAAACAAACACGGGTATTGAAGACAAAGCAGTTTCTTTTGAAATGGGCAAATTTAAATATAGAGCCCGAAGAGCCGGCGGCACCGTCAAACAAGTGGAAAGTCCTAATGTATGGAAATGTTTATCCCAAATTTTTCAAGGCGCCTGGACCCAAGCATGCGATGCTTCGAAGTACGTACCATTTTTTGTAACAGAGGGTATTAGAGGGTCTAATAATAGCAGGAGAGTTTCTGCTACGCAAGTAGGTTTACATGTCGGTTCATTAGGTCTTTGTATTAATGTAGATCCTTTTCTTGCATCATACCAGCAAGGAAGTATGAGCCATAGTGTTTTTACTGGCGCCTGGACGGCCGGCATAGGGGATAATGAAGAACTCTATAACATGGGGGTTTTTGAATCTCATTGGTCGGCTAATATAGGTAATATTTATCAGGGCAGTCAACAGAGAAGAAAAGTAGAGAATCTATTACAGGCGCCGTCCATTCTTAGCGAGCGTCCTGATAAGGCTGAAGAATATTACAATAATTTTAACATTGGTAACTTATGTAAGGACAATGATATCGTTCCTGCCGGCGCAAACCCTACAGAGTGGGTAATAACTT